>Ga0209606_1000282_pt1 | contig 80194 bp, 59 predicted proteins | sample AD_UKC057_MetaG_FD_184412 | JGI IMG/M metagenome (GOLD analysis project Ga0209606, IMG submission 184412) | Active sludge microbial communities of municipal wastewater-treating anaerobic digesters from USA - AD_UKC057_MetaG (SPAdes) (version 2) | ecosystem: Engineered > Bioreactor > Anaerobic >...
GACTCATAAGCCCGTATATCCAGAGGAAGACAGCCATCAGCCTGCCGAAATTCTCCGCCTTTTCCAACTCCACGATGTCAACCATCATTGCATTCTTCATGGTAGAAAGCATCTGGCGGTCCATATAATTAAGCAAAGCCACCACCCACAGCAGCGCCACCACCACCCATGCATACCTTCTTTCAGCTACGCTCTCTTTCATAATTATTCTGATTTTACCGGTTCAACATCACTGAGTGTCTTCCATACCTGCAACAATCCTCTCGGGATATGGAAACATCCCTTCCATTTTCCGCCCTTTAGCGGAAGGAGCACTTCACCCCTCCGGTTCAGGTATCCGTACCATTCTCCGAATTCAGGGTCGGGAAAGTGACTCCACGTGTAGGCATCAACCTTTTCAAACCAGTTGAGACAACGCCTGTCACCCGTCAGTCTGTACCCCTTTGCCAGTGCAACAAGAGCCTCGATATGCACCCACCATAGTTTCTGATCCCACTCCAGTTGCTGCGGAGGATATCCTTTGACGTCCAGAAAATAAAATATGCCACCGTACTTATCATCCCATCCCTTACTCAGTGTCTGCAGGGTGATCTCTGTGGCTTTGACTGCAAGCCTGTGATCTCCCATGATTTCAGAGAGGTCCATCATAAACCACATGGCCTCGATGGCGTGTCCGGGATTCAGCAGCCGGCCTTCAAATGAGTCGGAGAATGATCCGTCAGGAGCCACGTTTTCAAGGATCAGGCCATACTCCCTGCTGTGGAAAACATCCATGACTTCATGAACAGACTCCTCCCTTAACCTTTCAACAGTCCCGGCATCAAGAAGGGGAGCCATGATTTCCGAGAGATTGCTGAGGATCATTGGAAGGGTGAAACCCTTCAGCGGCCGTGTGCCGGGATATACTTTTGACCATTTGCCTTTAGGATTCCCGGAACGGCTCAGAATGCTCCGGAAGGTATTCAATGCAATTTCACCGTACCTGCTCTTGCCCGTTGCCCTGAACAGTTCACCGAATGCCATTGCAGCGAAACAGTCAGAGAAAATATTGTATGGCTGGACGAGTGGTTTCCCTTCCCTGGTCAGGGAAAAATAAAAGTTGCCGTCACGGTCACTTCCGTATTTCCCAAGGAAGGCAGCCCCTGACAGTGCCATATCGAGCCATTCCTGGCGTTTCTCAACATTGTTGAAGAGGTGGCTGAACATCCATATCTCTCTGCCCTGAAGCCAGATGAACTTGTCAGTGTCATATACTTTCCCGCTACGGTCAAGGCATGTGAAATAGCCTCCATGCTCATGATCAGGCGAGTACTTCATCCAGAATGGAATTATATCATTTAACAAGGCATTCCTGTACCGCTCAGCTATTGACTGTAATTGAGTATCCATAGTGTTGCCAGAACTGTAATTTCATCATGACCTTTTGCAGATCCTCGCTCGTAAGTGATTATCCATAGTCTGCTTTACCTGAATCCGGCCATTCTTGTTTCCGTGGTTCTCACCCCGGGTTTTATTTCACCTGAAGGTATCACAATGCCCCACGGAGTCTGCACGGCTGTGGTGGTTACCTGTGCCGGGCCGGGAATCTCCCCTGCCTGTGTGCATCTCCCTGTTTTTGTGTCAAGAATCAGCACTGCCCGGGAAAAACCAGGATGACTCTCCTGGAGAGAGATATATTCATTTTCCAGCTGTTTCAACTCAAGAGTGTCAGATTCTGTTGCCATTGCAGAGAGAACGGCCTCTACTTTGTTGAATACAGATCCGTCATTGCCACCAAAGAGGGCAACATACCTTTCGTCTATTGCTGCCCCGGTGCCGGCTGCAAGAGGCATGACACCGGTTTCCCCGGTAAGGTTACCTGCTTTGGTCCACCTGTCGGCAGCCGGAGAATAGCTGAAAATCTCCTGACGTATCACGGATGTGGCATCACCCTCTCCCCTGGTTCTGCCACCAATAATCCATATTTTAAGTTCTTTGCCTTCAACGGCAGCCATGACGCTGTTTATCAACGGCAGTGGCATTTCAGCATGTTTTCTCCATCCCTGGCTTATCTCTTCAGTATCGAGGCTCCACATTGATGAGGAAGAGCCGTCAGTGGTCTGCCCTCCTGCTATAAAAACAACGGAACCTGATGAGGCAGCAGCTGCGCCGGACAGAGGAACCGGGAGTTCAGGCAGAGGTATAATCAGCGGTTTGCCGTCTGTTATTGAAATCATAAAGGCTTCATCTGTTATGCCTGATTCATTCTCCCCTCCCATGCAAACCACGCCGGCCCTGACCGATGCTGAGGCACCGTAGGCAACGGGCCGGGGCAGCCCGCTACTGCCCCCCGCTGCTTTCCAGCCCTCGCTGCCATAAGGCAATTGCAGCAGGTAAATCTCATTATGATACTTTTTCCTGCCGCCACGCCATGGCATGGTATCAGGAAAGTTGGCGCCGCCAGCAACTATTAAAGTGTTGCCATGGAGGCCGGTAAAGGGGCCTGCCACACCCGGCTGTATAGCACCGGGAGAAGGAGGCGGCAGGGGAGCAAGCTCCGTCCATTCGGCATTCATCGTTCTGCAGGAGTTAATTGTTAATGAAAAAGAGAGAATCAACAGGAATCCGAAGAATTGCAACCGTTGTTGTTTCACCTGTGTCAGATTTTTGAAAACAGATCATCCATTCCCAATTCCCTGACATCCTTAACAAATGCCTGGTAGTCAGCCTCTGACATATTCCTTACCGGCAGTCTGAACTCACCGCAGTCAAGGCCTATAAACCTCATATATGCTTTCCCCGTGGCAATACCTCCGTATTTGCCAAGAAGGGTGATCATGTCAATTGATTTCTGCTGCATTGCACGTGCAGTGACCTGATCATTCCTGTCAAATGCCTCTATCAACTTGTGATAGAGAGGAGCGGCATAGTTGTATGTACTCCCGACAGCACCCCGGGCTCCAAGAACCAGTGCGGAAAGGAAGTTTTCGTCCCTGCCCCACAGCATGTCATACCTGCCGTTGTCATAATTCAGACAACTCAGGAAATCCATGAAGTCTTCGTGCGTATACTTGATGCCGGCAAAGTTGGGCACACGCGGAGCCACCTCCCTGACAAAGTCAATCATGTTGAAAAAGCCACCGGTAAGCACCGGGATATGATAGTAATAAACAGGCGTTTCAGGAACTGACTCTGCCACCCTGATGAAAAACTCCGCCAGCATCTTCACATTTGCCGGCTTGAAGTACGAGGGTGATGTCACAGACACTGCATACAGTCCCATCCTCTCCGACTCCCGGGCCAGCACAATGCACTCCCTGAGACACGTCCCTCCCAAATGGCTGATAACCATAAGGTTGCTACCTGAAGAGGCTTTTGCCCAGGCTTCCGCAACAATCAGCTTTTCGTGGCTCGTGGTTGAGACGCCCTCGCCTGATGAGCCGTTTATGAAAGCACCCGCCACTCCATTGGAGACAAGCACTCTGTGATACTGCTCAATTATCCCGGAATTGATCTCCCCGTCCGGATACATCGGGGTGAACGGTGCGGCAATCAGGCCGGCAAGTTTCTTAATCTTCATATTGTCATTTTATTTTAAGTCTGAATGTTGAGACCGGCAATCCTGATTCACCGGTCAGATTTCCTGTTGAATATGGCTTCCATCCATATCTTACTGCTATTGCTCCCGGAGCATTGATTTCCAGTCGGTTGCCACGAATACGGGCAGTCGCAGGCCTGAAATAATTGCCGCTTTCTGATACCTCGATTTCCCTGAGAGGCAATCCGTCTGAAGTTTTCAGTCTGTCTGAACAGCTGAATGAGATGATTACCATGTCTCCCTTTCGTTCAGCGGAGAGAGGCTCCGGGCTGCGGGGAGCCTTTCTGAAGCCGTAGGTATCATTGAGCGCAAGGGAGGCAAATCTCTCTCCCACACTCTTCTTGTCACGGGGATGAACATCCGTCGGGTGTCCGGCATCTGTTGTAACAACCATGCCGGAGTTTGGTATTTCTGATACCAGCCTGCGCTGGGTATCTCTGAACTGTGGCCATGACGGCCTGTTGAGGCTCGAGAGCTGCGCGAAGTAAAAGGGCAGGTGATCATCATCCCATGCATCCCTCCAGTTCCTTGCCAGTTCTGGCAACATCACTTCATACAGTTCAGAGAATATTGCATTTGACTCTCCCTGGTACCAGAGAAAGCCACGCACCGGATATCCTGCAATGCGTGAAATACCAGACTCATAGAGATAAGCCGGCTCAAACGGGTGCCGCTGACGGGGATTGTCACTATTCCTGAGGTTGGTTGTAACCGTATTGCTTACCCATGGTTCCCTGAATTCACTTTTACGGTAGTCATAGAGCAGGTCAACCAGCTGAGGATGCATCTCAAGAGCCTTTCTTTCAATCCATGCCTCGGCCGGGGAACCTCCCACAGCCATCTCTATTAATCCCACCGGCACCCCGAGTTCACCCCTGAGCTTCCTGCCAAAATAATACGCCACACCGGAAAAGTCCTTAATACTTTCCGGTGACGCAACCCTCCATGCACCCTCACGGAAGTAGTCGAGATTATTGATCTTGTAAAGTGTAACAGAATCCCATGGCTCGTTCCACGACAAGTCGCGCCTGCTGAATGTTATCAGCCTGAGGTTTTCATCCGGAGGTAAGGTGGCAATCTCCTGCCACCCGTCGGAATTGCCGGCAGTCCATTCCATGTTCGACTGGCCGGAGCAGAACCAGACCTCGCCTGCCAAAATGTCCCGGATAACAACAGTATCACTTCGTGTCATTGCTATCAGCTGATATGGGCCGCCAGCCTCAAGGGGATCAAGTTTTACCTCCCATTCTCCCGTAGGTATTGTCATGGCCTGATATAATCTGCCGGCAAGGGAGACCTCTACAGGTTCCTTCCCGTTTGCTTTGCCCTTCAGGGTGATGACGCGGTCATGCTGAAGCACCATACCGTCACTCCACGCCTGCGGAAGCTGAAGGCCTCCGTAATTGCCCGTCAAAGCCGAAAAGACAGTCTCAGCAAGCATGGCTGCACCACGGACATCAGGGTGGAGGTTGTCAGGCATCAGGTCAGGCCTCGCTTTGAGCGGGGTGTAAAAATCAATCAGGGTAGCTCCGGAGAGGGAGGCAACCTCCTCAATCATCTCCTGAATCTGCCAGTACCAGTCGCGGGTTCCGGCCTTGAACCGCCTGTGGCCATGGAATATGGGAGAGAGTCTGGCAATATAGAACTCCTTCGTGCCCACAGACCTGAGTGTGTCAATCAGCCAGAGGTAGTCACTGATGAATTCGTCACGGAAGTCAGGCCATGCCCGTGGATCGGTGTCATTGAGGCCAAGGTGTATAACTGCAATATCGGGCCTGAATGAAAGGGCAGCCCTGAACTCCTCCGTCCGGTTATATGGTCTGTAACCCTTCTTAAGCAGCGTTGCGCCACTCCGGCCGAAGTTGCCCGCGATGTACCTGCCACCCAGCATACGTTGAAGAACAGCAGGATAAGCGTTTGTATCCCTACCTGCCACTCCTGTCCCGTAGGTTACCGAGTTGCCTATGCAGGCAATCCTGGTTTTATCACCGGGAAACAGTTTATCAGGCGACCAGACAAGTCCATCAGGTTGCGCGGAACCATCCGGTGTAACTATCATGGCTGTGAACATCCACTTCACCAGCCTTGTCTCCGGAGTTGAGAAACTTCCGACAGGCAGTTTTATCACCAGGCTGTTCCAGCCCTCCCTGAGAGTGATAGCTGCAGGTGGCCGGCTCCACATATTCTCATTGGTATATGGAGTTTCATGGTCAGGTTTAACACCAGTGTAGTTCCATTCAGGAGGTGAAACCGGTTCCCCGTTGAGCCATACCCGGCTTCGTTTATAATCCCACTCACCCTGAGGAGGAGCCATATCCAGCTCTGACCTGCCGTAGTTGTGGGTTGAGAAATGAAGGCCCGCCTGCCGGTCTGTGGGGCTGTATATCCATGTACAGGCATATGCTGTACGGTCAGGAGCGGGATCAATATAGAAGGCTGGCACCTTTTCTCCCCAGGTATGCCTGAGATAGACTGCGGCCCCTGCAGCAGGCCTGAACCCTGCATCTGCAGACGATACTTTGTCAGGATCTGTCACCAGATCATTTTCGAAGGGGGCGGAATAGTCCGGATTGCCATCGTTCGGATACTGCCTGCTGATATTCCAGAGAATGCCTGTCTGAGGCAGATAAGGAAATGGCACATCATTGAGGAATCTCTCCTTCAATGAGATCATCCTTGCCTCAAACTCCCTGAACCTTTCGAAGGCAGGGTCTCCGGGCAGTCCCATCCTGACTCCCCGTGACTTGATATCATCTCCTCCTCCGCTCCAGGATCTTTCAGCAAAAGCCAGCATGACGGGGTAAAAAGCATTGGAGATGAGTATATCCTCAACCGATGCCGGTTTCCTGTCGTTCCATATACAACAGATTCCTCCCGCCAGAAGGTCGGAGCCCTGCTCCGCATCGCACATCCTTGAGTTGTAAATTGAAAAAAGATCAGCGTAATAGTCGGTATGATTGAGGTACCTGTACCTGGAATCAATCACCGGTGTGTTTTGCGGCAGGGAGACATCAGCCCACAACTGGCGGAGAGCACCCGGATCCATGGGAGCTCCCGGAAGCCAGCCAATTACCTCCTTGCCATAAGACCTGATAATATCCATCATTTCAGGCACGAAATCCGGACTGGCAATATTGACTTCATCGGTACCGATATGGAAATAGCTGCCTTCAAAGAGGTCACATGCCTCCCTGAGCAGTTGCGCAAGAATCTTCCTTCCCTCCTCTGATTGCATTGAATGGCCTGTTGCCCTGGTGAATGCGGCACTGTGGCCAGGCATGTCTATTTCCGGAATGACCTCAACGAAATGATCCCTGCAGAACCTGACAAAATCCCTTACCTCCTCCCTGGTGTAATAGCCGTGATTATCCCTGAGGGTTACATCAGGGTCTGTCAGTTCCGGCATGATATCGCTGGCAAGCCGCCATGCAAGGTTTTCTGTCAGGTGCCAGTGAAAGGTGTTTATCTTGAATAATGAGAGTAACTCAACCTCTCTCTTCAGCTCACTGACCGGAATAAAACTCCTGCCGCAGTCATGCATGAAACCTCTTATCCTGAAAGCAGGCCAGTCAGTGATTGAACACCCCTGTATGAATTCACCGTCAGTGTCACTTCCTGCAAGCTGTTTCAATGTTGCGTCAGCCCTGAAAAATCCTTCATCTCCCGTTGCATAGATCAGAACCGAATCCGAACGGACAATAATCCGGAAGGCTTCCTCTATGTTCAGAGGGGCTTCCTCAATAGCCGGTACAACAACCTTTCTGATTCTTTGATCATCAGACAAACCAGCCTGTCTGACCCTGAACTTTTCTACGGTCAGACTGAATATCTTAGGCGCAGGTATCAGAGATGGTTTTTCTGACAGCTGAACCGGATAAATGATCCCACCTGTAAACAGGCTGATCAGGATCAGAAGGAGCCATTTTTTTGCAGGGAAGTTCATAAGTTCGGGGCTGTTTTTTTATCTGTCACCAAGCAGATCGGCAACAGGAATTTTTTGAAAATAGAGTTCCTTTACACCTTCATAGATGATCCCGACGTGGGTTTCATCAACCATTGTCAGGCATGAATATCCATAACCTTCAGGAGCAAACAGCTCCACCTGGTTCTCCTCCGGCCAGGTCAATCCCTGGTCAGTGCTTGCCTTGATGGTCATCCTGATCCTGTTGTTCCTGTCATTCGGATTGGAAAAGAAGAGAACATCCCTGTCGTCACCGGCAATATTGATCTTTGCCGAGATGAGGCTGGCCATGCAGTTCGGTTCAGGGAGGGCCGAATTGGATGAAGGATGCGCTCTCCATGTCTTTCCCAGGTCAGTGGTGACAGCCACAGCCCTGCCATTTGTTTCACTTTTGTCGCTCCTGTTTCTGTCATCACGCATGTTAAGCATAAGTGAGCCGTCAGCAAGTTGCACCACCTGGGCTTCAGTCGTATTTGATTTTGCGCCGGAACCAATCTGCCAGGTATCCCCTCCGTCCATACTGCAGACAATAGTAGAGTGGCATGTGTACTCTCCCCCGTCCAGGGCCTTCGTTCCGATATCTGCCTTGAACTGTGCAGGGAAGACAAGAGTGCCGTCATCAAGGGTAATGCCTCTTCCCGGTCCCTGGAGGAGCAGTTGCCATGCAGAATCCTTGATCTGTGAAGTGATATTTACCGGTTCAGACCATGTAAGCCCGTCATCAGTACTCTTTACCAGGATGAACTGACCGGTCTCCTGCGGTGTCATGCCCGGCTGCGAAGCCCTCCAGAGCATCTTGTCAGGCGCCGAGCCGCTCATCCAGAGCGCTGCCACCCAGAGTGTGCCTGTAGTATGATCATACAGGATGCAGGGATCACCAATACCGTTCAGGTTCTGTGGCAGCCCTCCGTATTCGCCCATATCCATTATCACTTTCATCGGCTCCCATGTCCGCCCGCCATCAGTACTCCGGCTCATACCGATATCAATATCCTCCTGAAGGTCCTTGCTGTTGTTGTACCTGATGTCATAAACAGCAATCAGGGTTCCTTCATTTGTTGTCACTAGTCCCGGAATGCGGTAGGTATCTGCTCCATCCTGCCCTGCTGCACGGACAACTGTTCCAAATCTGACCCGGGGAAATGAAACCGTCGGCGCTGGCAGCACGGAACCATCTTCAAGTATAATACTTACGCTTTCAACCTCTAGTTTGTCAGTAAGTTCTGAAACAGACGATGGGGATATTCCCAAAGTGATCAGGTTTTCCCCTGCTCTGAATTGATAATCTCCATCAATTGTCACCTTTCTTTCAGCTCTTGCTGCTCCGAAGACGACAGCCCCGGCCTGGCCGGAAGCCTGGCATTTAACGTACACCTCACCTACGGCTTCAATATCTGAACCGGGTGAAAAATTAACAACCACCTTCCTGGCTCTCTTATTCTGTCCATTATCAGTACACCCGACAGAAATAACAATTATACTGTTTTCCTGCCGATTGATGAATACAGGTAAATTAGTATTAATTAATGAGTTAACAATAAGCCCTGAGGACCTGTTGCTGTCAGTCAAAACCATTTTCTGACTGCAGCCGGCAATAATCAAGAACTGAAGGATGATCAGAATACCAATCAGTGGAGCTTTTCTTCTTTGCATGGAGACGTTTATTATCTTTTGACCATTGTTCTCAAGAGGTCCAATTTAATAAAACAATAGCAAGAATTATTTTTATCATCCCTGATAACAATGTGACTGCCGAAGCAACCTGTATTTGTCAGGGTGTTTTTGTCAATCTGCCAGAGCAACTGATCAGACCGGCAGCAGCTCACCGGTTGTTCCATCCGTAACCGTCCCCTGATTGTCACTGGACCAACAGAGAGTCTCCGCTGAGCAATACAGCAGGCAAAAGCATCATCAGGTGACAAAAGGGATTGACTTTTTCTTCATGAATTGAGTTGGTTTGGAGTAAATATTGAATTAAATTCGAGTGTATTATGTCATACATATTTTTAATACAAAAATAATCTTTTACTCTTACATGCAAGGGTTTCTCCGTTTTTTTTGCTTCTTTTGCTATTTCTAAATAGAACAGGTTGTAAATTTTTGCCAATAAACACATAATCAATTAATTAGAATGTTTATTTAAAGAAATTGACCAATCCTGACAATCAGGCAGTTATTGGCAATCATTTGAAGAATATACCGGACTATTATAAATACACATTCGATATATGATGGATAATCAGGACTTAAGGCTTGAGCTGAAAGCAATTGATACAAGCAGTCTTGTTGATAAGGTCGAGATGCGCCTCATAGAGGTTTTCATCTACAAGGAACTTAAACCCGGTGATGCCATACCCAAGGAGACAGAACTTGCCACAGTAATGGGCGTAAGCAGGACTGTCATCAGGGAATCACTGAACAGACTCAAAACAATGGGTCTGATCGAAACAAAAAAACACAGGGGGACCATCATCAAAAGCCCCGATCTTTCCGCAGTCCTTGGCAAATCACTCATACCCAGGATACTTGATAATCAGACGTTGATGGACGTTTTCGAGATGCGCCTCGCACTGGAGATCGGGATGGCCGATTTCATATTCGCACGGAAAACCGACAGTGATATAAGTGAACTCGAAAAGATAGTCGAGATCGAACCTGATCACTCAGATAATATACTGTTTGACGTTGACCATGAGTTAAGATTCCACGGCAAACTGTACCAGATGGCCGGCAACAACACTCTTGAAGAGTTTCAAAACCTGCTGTTGCCGGCATTCCAGCATGTTTACAACATCGGGCTCATCAAGGTAAAGGGGAAACGGAAGAGATACAAATCACACAAGGATCTGGTAACAATTCTGAAGAAAGGCACCCCTGACGAGTTCCGTGAAGGAATGAGAAGACACCTGGAAAACCACTTTGCCAGGATACTGGCAAGCCACAGAACTCAGGCAGAGTGATGTAAAAAGTATAATCAGCCAGCCGGAGGCTCCGGCAATCTCCCGCATTTATAATTACTTCGCTCTGCTTACTGGAACCAGTGAATTTTCCGGATTAAGGTAATAATCGGGAATCACGGGCAATCCACCCTCTTCTGCCGGTTTGAATCGCTGAAGGTATTTCAGGAGCGCAATCCATTCCTTGCCCTCCTGTATGCCAGGCTGAACATCATTGAAGTCCATAATGAAATCATCCATCCCGGCAACTATGTTTCCGTTGCTGTCTTTTGGCTCAACCTTGATCAAACCAAATGTCTTCTTCTTCACAAGGCCAAGGTTGTCTGCCATATACGAATTGGCCACTATCGAATAGAGTTTCGGATCATTCTTGTCGGTATTTACCTCCTGCACATTTCCCTCTTTATCCGTGATTTCAATCTTGCGCACTTTGTTGAACAGTCCTCCTTCCGGGTCATATTCTATGCGTAGATGTGAATAATAGGGATAATTTGACGAGGCTGTGGCTGAGGTAAATAGAAGTATCTCGGTTATGTTCTTTAGCTCCTTCCCCGTAATCCACATTTTTGACAGCGAGTATCCTGGCACATTATCATTCCCGGAGCCGAGTGGCATTACCCTGAAGATATCCGCCACGCTCTGCACTCCAGGTTGTATCGGATCACGGAGGACGCCCGCAGCCACAATGGCGATGTCAGTGCCGGGGCCTTCATGATTCACATAGTCGTATATGGCATCTGCCACAAGGGCGCCAAGGTTACTGTCAGCTGCCTTTCCGTATTCATCATAGCTTACTGTGTATGGTGCAACGGCAACCGGCATGGTGTAGGTCATCCCCAGGGAATTCAGTATTGTTTCGTTGATCTTCTGCTGCTGCAATACAATTTCCGATTGTATCTCATCCGGGGCAGTGGCTCTGTCGTCAACAGGAATGATTTCGTATTTTTCGAGTTTTATGCTTCCGTTGAGTGCCATCAAATCAATTCTGCCGACGAACCTTCCGTTGTCTCCAACAGCCATGATCGGCACACCGTTTACAACCAGAGGCTCCATGAGGAGCGTATGGGTGTGACCGCTGATAATAAGGTCAATCCCTTTCACTTTTGTTGCCAGTTTCACATCCTCACCACTCCAGTTTCCTTTCTTATCTTTGCGTATGCCGCTGTGTGACAGGCATATAATAAGATCGCATCCCTCCTTTTTCAGACTCCTGACCAGCTTTTTGGCTGCCGGAATAATCTTCTCAAAGGTTACCGGGTGCGCATAGGGAGCCGATTCGCTTGCATCCTTTCCGATAAGTGAGAAAATACCTGTCCTTATACCGTTTACCTCCTTTACGGCAAATGGTTTAACAAGACCATCAACTATCAATGCCTCAAACGCATCATCAGCAGGGTCATTGCGATCAGTGACGGCATTTCCCATCAGCATAAGGGGTATCTCCCCGCGCCGGGTCGCTTTTCTCAGGATGCCGGCAAAGGCCTCCGGCCCGAAGTCAAAATCATGATTACCCATGGCAACCACATCATACCCCGCTTTTTTCATCAGCGCATGCTGGAATCCGGTCTCCGGCTCCAGCGCCTGGAAGAGTGTCCCCATAATACAGTCGCCCGCATCCACCACCAGCGTTGATCCGGGATTCTGCCTGCGCACCTCATCAATAATACCGGCAATGCGTGCCATTCCTCCGATAGTGGGATCATTGTCAGCCACGCCGGGCGTATAGGCAGACTCCGGGCCAAAGCCCTGAAGATGCGAATGGAAATCATTGGTATGAAGAATTGTCAGCCTCTTCCCCTCCTGGGCATTGAGTGCAATAACCGCTGTGAGGAAAAACAACAGGGTAAAAATTCTTTTCATCATAATATGGTTTTGATTTTAAAGGTATAATTAAACCCACATGACTGAAAATCATATAGATACTCGTTTACGTATTTGACACATGCGGGATTCATCATATATGAAATTTGGGATCAAGTTAACAAAAAGCTTCAGATCACTGCAACAGAGGGGCTAAAAGAATTACTCTGTTCTGTCTGAGGTTATTGTTTTTCAGATTTACGCCATGGTAAAGACAGTGTCAGGTTTTTCCCTGCGATGGTTGAAAGAGTGCTCATTTCTTCCCGGTCAATTATAGCTCATGGCAATCTGCCTTGATTATCTTTGCATCAATCAAAAAACCAGCAGGAGAAATGATCAGGGAAATAAAGGCGCATGATCTTGACACCGAAAAGTTCATTGCCGAAAAGGTCAGCGAAATCAGGGCCGCTGTGGGCGAAGGCACAGCAATCAACGCTCTCTCAGGAGGAGTAGACTCATCAGTTGTCACTATGATAGGCCATCTGGCCCTGGGCGACAGGCTCAGGACAGTGTTGGTCGAGAACGGTCTTATGCGGGAGGGAGAACCCGAAGCCGTTGTTTCAATATTCGCGAAGCTTGGTGTGAAGGTTGAGATTATCGACGCCCGGCAGGAGTTCTTCGAAGCCCTGAAGGGTATAACAGATCCCGAGCAGAAACGCGAAGCCATCACACAGACATTCTATAAGAAGGTATTTGGCCGGATCGTCAGGGAGAGCGGCGCAAAATATCTGCTGCAGGGAACCATACTGACAGACATAGATGAGACTGTGGCAGGCATCAAACGTCAGCACAATGTCTTCGCCCAGCTGGGCATTGACCCGCAGGAGACTTTCGGATATCATATCCTCGAACCACTGATACAACTGCGCAAGGAGGGCGTCAGGATGACCGGCCGTGCTACCGGGCTTCCCGAAGAGATGTTCAACCGGATACCCTTCCCGGGTCCTGCCCTGGCAGCCCGCATTATCGGTGAGGTGACTCAGGAGAAGCTTGATATTGTAAGAAAAGCTACGGTAATAGTGGAAAAACTGCTTGCCGGCAGCGGAGCTTTCCAGTATATGGCCATCCTGCATGACGACCGGGTTACAGGGATGCGCGACCGCAAGCGCGATTTCGGGAGGCAGATAGAGGTGCGCTGCTGGGACAGCATTGATGCCCGTACCGCTACCCCCACCAGGCTGCCGTTTGAGCTGCTTGAGCAACTTGCATCCGAAATCCTGGAAAGCGTCCCGGGAGTAGTCTCCGTTACCTATAATATAGCCACTAAACCACCCTCTACAATAGAGGCGGTTTGAGATCAGGCAGGCAGTCAGCAACCACAAATGTTGATCCGCCTATAAAGATCATATCACGCTGGCCGGCAGCGGTACGGGCAGCCTCGACAGCCAAAGGCACGGAGCGGAAGGCTTCACCTGTCAGGCCGTACTTCCCGGCTTCAGCTTTTAGCAGATTCTCATCCAGCGCCCTGGGCACGGAAGCCCTGGTAAAATAATACAAGGCATCATGCGGAAACAGAGGCAGAACCGATCCCAGCTCCTTGTCATCAACAAAACCGATGACCATATGAAGCTTCTCCTTCGGCGTCGCCCTGACCTGCCTCATCACATACTGCAGACCTTCCCTGTTATGACCGGTGTCGCATACTGTCAGGGGCGACCGTGACAGTATCTGCCACCTGCCCATCAGCCCGGTGTTTTGAACCACACCTGTCACACCCCTGAGGAAGTGTTCGTGGCTGAGCCCGAGGTCTGCTGAGAGTCTCTCCACAGCCGCTGCCGTGGTCTGCAGGTTCTTCCTTTGCGCCAGTCCTCCAAGCGGTGTTTCACCCTTCAGGGTCATACCGCCATCAAAGCCTGAAAGAGTGAACCGCCTGAGGGAGCTGTCCGGGGAAATCCTTCCCGGCCTGCACCTGAACCGGTTATCGGCAAAGGTGACAGGCGCATGCATGGCTTCAGCGCGCTGTTGAAAAACATCCCGTGTCTCAGGCTGAGTCTCGCCTATCACAACAGGCACACCCTCCTTGATGATCCCGGCCTTCTCCACGGCAACTGCCCCCAGGGTACGCCCCAGGAACTCCATGTGGTCATGCCCTATATTGGTTATGACTGACAGCAGGGGTGTGATAATATTGGTCGAATCAAGCCTGCCTCCCATCCCAACCTCAATGACAGCAATCTCAACCTTCATCCTGGCGAAGTAGTCAAACGCCAGCGCAACGGTCAGCTCAAAGAATGATGGCTTTATCCTGCTTATGATTCCATCATGGTCTGCAACAAACCTGACCACCTCCTCCTCCGGAATCATCTCACCGTCAATCTTTATCCTCTCCCTGAAATCTTTCAGGTGGGGAGATGTGTAGAGACCTGTCCTGTATCCGGCCTCCTGCAGCACCGAGGCAGTCATATGCGATACTGATCCCTTCCCGTTGGTACCTGCAACGTGTACCGTACGGAACCTTGAGTGCGGATGACCAAAATAGCGGTCAAGCTCAAGCGTATTGTCCAGGTTACCCTTGTATGCGGGCTTGCCCACACGGTGGTATGCAGGCAACAGGCTGAAGAGATATTCAATGGTTTCCCGGTATGTCATGTTGATAACCTTTGTGCGGTTGTTCGCAAATTTATAAAAAGCGTTTTTCACACGCATATGGCACCGTTATCTTTGTTTCTGTGGTACTATCTGCGCCGGAGATGCTGCCATTTAAACCAAATCTGTTATGGCGAAAAAGAAAAAGCAAAAGAAGATTTTTATTCTTGACACAAACGTTCTGCTGCATGACTTCACATGCATCTACAATTTTGAGGAAAATGATGTTATTATTCCCATCGTGGTGCTGGAAGAGCTTGACAAGTTCAAGCGGGGCAATGACATTATAAATTTCCATGCCCGGGAATTTACGCGTGAGCTTGACAAAATAGCCGGTGACATGCTCCTGACGGGCAATATTCCCCTTGGCCAAAACCTGGGCACACTGCACATTGAGACCGGGAAGCAGTTTTCAGAGAGGGTCTCCGAATCATTCCCGGAAAGAACCCCTGATCACCGGATACTGGCAATAGCCGATTTTATTACCCAGGAAAACAAAGACAAAGTCGTTGTCCTGATAACAAAGGACATCAATCTCAGGATGAAGGCAAAGTCACTGGGTATCAGGTCTGAAGACTACCAGAATGACAAGGTTGCCAATCTTGATGATCTCTACAAGGGGATCAGGATAATCGAGAACATTGATCATGACCTGATCAACAAGCTTTACGAGAATGCTGACGGGGTTCCTGTCTCGGAGCTCAAAATCAAGGATACGGAGCCCGGACATCATTATTTTATCCTGCGAAACAGCAATTCCAGCGCCCTTGCCCATTATGATCCTGCCACAAAGACGCTGGAGAGGGTTCTCAAGCAGACCACCTATGGCATTGAACCCCGGAATGCTGAGCAGACCTTTGCCCTCGACGCACTATGTGACCCTGACATACAGCTCATCTCCCTGACCGGCAAGGCCGGTACAGGCAAGACCCTCCTGGCACTTGCAGCTGCACTGCACCAGCACAAGCGCTATAAGCAGATCTTTCTTGCAAGGCCTATAGTTCCGCTGGCCAACCGCGATATGGGCTTCCTGCCTGGTGACGTAAAGGAAAAGATGGAGCCCTACATGCAACCGCTCTTTGACAACCTGACGGTCATCAAGCACAGATTCAGTGCCCAGAGCCCGGAGTTCATCCGCATAAATGACATGATAAAGGATGATAAGCTGGTGATCACCCCTCTGGCATATATCAGAGGCCGCAGCCTCTCGAACATCTTCTTCATCGTTGATGAAGCCCAGAACCTTACTCCCCATGAGGTGAAGACAATTATCACCAGGGCCGGCGAGGGAACAAAAATGGTCTTCACGGGTGACATCGAGCAGATTGACTCGCCCTACCTTGACTCCGGGTCAAACGGGCTAAGCTACCTCTCTGACAAGATGAAGGGACTGGATCTCTTCGCCCACGTTCACCTCGTCAAAGGCGAGAGAAGCTTCCTGGCTGAACTGGCAAGCAAACTGCTCTGATCCGGCTTTTTTGCTATTTTTGCATCAGGAACAGCAACCATTTAATTTTGAAGAGGAAAGTAGCGTTTCACACACTGGGATGCAAGCTTAATTTTGCCGAAACTTCCACAATTGCACGCACCCTGCCCGATGACAGGTTCGAGAGGGTATCTGCTGACAGTCGTGCTGACATATATGTAATCAACACATGTACCGTCACTGATACTGCTGACCGCAAATGCAGGCAGGCTGTAAGGAAGTTCGCCCACCGCAATCCTGACGCTTTCATTGCCGTCGTTGGTTGCTATGCTCAGATGAGACGCGAGGAGGCAGCCTCCATAGAAGGAGTTGATCTGGTCCTCGGAACATACGAGAAATTTGACCTCGCCTCCTATATCGACAATCTCCAGAAACGAACAGCTCCCGGGATCCACTCCTGTGAAACCGTTGACACCGACGAATTCATGGCTTCATGGTCGGCCGGAGAACGAACACGGTCATTCCTCAAGGTACAGGACGGATGTGACTATCACTGCTCATACTGCACCGTTCCCCTTGCCAGGGGGAAGAGCAGAAATCCTGCCATCAGTGAAATAGTGGCCGAGGCAGAAAAAATTGTCGCCGGAGGAGTCATGGAGATAGTCCTCACCGGAGTCAATGTGGGCGACTTCGGGAAGAGCACCGGAGAGACCCTCGAACAACTCCTGGAAAGTCTGGTAAAGGTGAACGGACTGCAAAGATTGCGACTGTCATCTATTGAGCCGAACCTGGTCACTGACCGGATCATTGATATTGTCTCTGAAGGAAAGGTGCTGCTGCCTCACTTCCATATACCTCTTCAGAGTGGAAATGACAGGGTGCTCGGGCTTATGCGCCGGCGGTACCGCAGGGAGGTGTTCCGCGACAGGGTGATGAAGATCAGGGAAAGAATTCCCGATGCGGGCCTTGGGGCAGATGTCATCGTCGGCTTCCCGGGCGAGACGGAAGAAGAGTATGCAGACACATACAGCTTCCTTGAGAGCCTCCCCCTCTCCTATCTCCATGTCTTTGCCTTTTCACCACGGCCGGGGACACCTGCAGCAGAGATGCCGGGAGCAGTGAGCCGCCAGGAAAAGGAGAAAAGAAGCAGACAGCTCATAAGGCTGTCAGAGAGCCGGCGGATGCAGTTCATGCACAACGCCTCCGGACAGATACACAACGTTCTGTTTGAAAAGAGAGGTCACGATGGAACAGTGACAGGGCTGACAGGCAATTACATAAGGGTTATGACGCCCCGTGTAAAGGGACTGCCCGGTTCAATACGGCAGGTCAGGCTCACCTCCCTTCGCGATGACTCTTCCATGAACTGCGAATTGACAGATAAAGAAGCATAATGAAACGTGCAGGATATTACATATTCGTGACTCTGAGCCACACAATCACACTCCTCCCCATGTGGGCGCTGCATCTGCTGTCAGACCTGCTGTGGCCGTTCATCTATCATGTCGTAAAGTACCGCCGCGGGGTAGTAGAGACAAACCTCAGAAACGCATTTCCGGAAAAGAGCCCGGAAGAACGTAAAAGGATAGCAAAGAGATTCTACAGGCATCTCACTGACCTGATAGTGGAGACCCTGAAGGCTATGCACATGTCACCGGAGCAGATCAAAAAGCGTTTTTCCGTTTCCGACACCTCCCTTGCAGACAGGTTCTACAGCGAAGGACGTGATATTGTCGCCCTTTGCAGCCACTACAACAACTGGGAGTGGTACTCCTCAATGCAGCTCTCATCAAAACACAGGGTTATACTTATTTATAAACCACTGAAAAACAAGGATTTTGACCGGCTTCTACATAAGATAAGAACAAGGTTCGGGACATGGGTCACACCCATGAGCCATATCATAAGGGATCTGGTAAAATGCAGGAATGAAAAGATTCTCACCATGTCAGGATTCATTGCGGACCAGACACCTCCCCCCGATGACAATGCATTCTGGACAACATTCCTTAATCAGGGATACATGCTTCTACCGGGGGGCGGAAAAAGTTGCGGTTAAATATGATATGCCGGTAATATTTATTAATATAGCCAGGAAGAAAAGAGGCTTTTACGAACTTGAATACAGTCTGATATCAGAGCATCCCCGCGAAGAGGAACCCAATGCCATAATTGCCCGTTATGCCGCCATGCTTGAAGAGGCAATCAGGGTTAAGCCTGAATACTGGCTATGGTCACACCGGCGGTGGAAACATAAAAGAGAGGAGAAAAAATGATCAGAACAGCCGTAGTCATCCTCAACTGGAACGGAAAAAAATTCCTTAAACAGTTTCTTCCGGGTGTAGTTAAGAATACGCTTGCACCTGACACATCGGTCATTGTGGCTGATAATGGATCCGAAGATGATTCGGCAAAGTGGCTGGCGGAAAACCACCCGGAGGTCAAGGTTATCAGGCTTGACAGCAACTATGGATATGCGGGAGGTTACAACAGGGCACTGAAGGAGGTTGAAGCCGAATACTACATACTTCTGAATTCCGACGTGGAGGTTGAGCCGGCGTGGGCAGAGAAGCTGATCACCTTTATGGAGATGCACCCTGATGTGGGTGCCTGCCAGCCCAGGATCAGGTCATACTACAACCGTGACTCGTTTGAGTATGCAGGCGCTGCAGGAGGGTATATTGACCGGCTGGGCTACCCTTTCTGTCGTGGACGTATCTTTGACACAATAGAGAATGACAACGGCCAGTATGACGATGTCCGCGAGGTCTTCTGGGCATCAGGCTCATGTATGGTCGTCAGGGGTGCCGCATTCGACCAGTGTGACGGCTTTGACGAGTCATTTTTCCTCCACATGGAAGAGATTGACCTCTGCTGGAGGATGCAGAACGCCGGATATACCATCAGCTACTTTCCTCATTCCGTGGTCTGGCACGTGGGAGGAGGCACCCTCGGTTACGGATCACCATCCAAGATCTATTACAACTTCCGCAACAGCCTTATCATGCTGGCCAAGAACCTCCCGGCAAAGCATCTCCGCAGAACCATCTTCATCCGCCAGGTGCTTGACGGCCTGGCAGTTGTCATGCTGCTCTTCAGGGAAGGCCGCGCAGCAGCAGCAGCGGTTTTAAGGGCACACAGGGATTTCAGGAGGCAGAAGACAGCTATCAGAACCTTCAGAACCCTGACACCTAACCCGGGAATCTTCACTCCGCATACCACTATGAACAGATACCTCCTTTATGAGTATTATATACGCAAAAGGAAAACATTTACAGAACTCAGGTGGCGCTGAACAGGAAGCAGCAGATGACAATATTCATTACGGTAGTACTAACCGTCTATATCCTTACCAACCTGTGGCTCTGGTTCAAAGGCCGGAGAGCTCTCTCAGGGGCCGGAATAAACACCGTATGGTACAATGCAATCTTCATTGCCCTGGCATCAGCCTTCGTGATCGGGAAACTCCTTGAAAACTCTTTCACAAATGTTTTCATAGACATAGTAAACATTATCGGCGGCTTCTGGCTGGCGTTCATGCTCTACGGATTCCTTGCATGGCTGGCTGCGGATATCCTGATGCTGTTGCAGAAGCCTTTCCGCCTGATCACTCCGGATCTCATCCCGAAACTCAGGCTGTGGCTGTTTGCAGGAATCAGCTCAGCAACGATCCTGCTGATCATTATCGGATCTGTTAATGCGGTAAGCCCGGTTATTACCAGATACACCATCGAAGTCAGCAGGAAGCCTGACACCCTTCATGAACCGATGCACATCGTTGCCGTCTCTGACATACACCTTGGCAGCATTATCCGGAAGAGAAGCATGCGCCATCTATCGGAAATGATAACCGGTGAAGAGCCTGACCTCGTCCTGTTCCTTGGCGATCTGCTCGACGGAAGCATTGGTCCGGTGCTGCGGGGTGACCTGCTCTCCTGTCTCAGCATCCCCGCACCACGGTTCGGGATCTTTGCCATTACAGGGAACCATGAGTATATAGGTGACTTTGCAAAGTCAGTATCATATATTGAAAGCAAGGGAATAAGGGTGCTGAAAGATGAGATTGTCAGCCTTGAAAACGGTGTCAGTATAATTGGCCGGCTTGACAGAACAGCCATGCATTCACCGGGCGTCGGCCGCAAGCCGCTTGAGCAACTGCTGGCTGAGAGTGACACCACTGCTCCATTGATTCTGCTTGATCACCAGCCTTATGAGCTGTCAGCCCTGGCCTCAACACCGGTTGACATGCAACTCTCAGGGCATACCCACAACGGGCAGCTATGGCCCCTCAACCTTATCACAGACAGGTTGTATGAACTGAGTTACGGATACAGGATGTTCGGAAAGACACACGTGATAGTCTCTTCCGGATTTGGTTTATGGGGTCCCCGGATGCGGATAGGAACCAGGCCGGAGATACTTTCTGTTACCCTGACGGGAAAATCAGAGTAAGGGGAAAACTTTTTCAAGCATTATACCCCTCGATCCTTTGACAAGGATGGTATAGCCTTCGGGTCTCTCTGACCTCAGCCATTCGGCGGCAGCCTCTGATGTTCCGAAGAGGGTGGCCGGGAAATCTGCTGCCGCTTCCCGGAAAAGGGGACCCACAAGCACCACCCTGACGTCACCGATACTCCTCAGTTGCCTGATAGCGGCAGCATGGCCGTGAGCGCTCTCACTGCCCATCTCCAGCATATCACCAAGGATAACCATTTTCTTTCCCGCCTTCAGCGCAGCAAATGAAGCCAGCGCCTTCTCCATGCTCGAGGGATTGGCATTGTATGCATCACGGATAACGGTATTCCTGCCTGTCTCCGTCACCTGTGACCGGTTATTCGAGGGCTTGTATGATGAAACTGCATCAATTATCTCTCCTTCCGGAATGCCGAAAAGCAGTCCGGTTGCCATTGCAGCCCTTACATTGTCAAGGTTGTATGATCCGAAGAGTTCTGTTTTAAAACAGTGCTCCCTGCCGTCAATCACCGCTTTTACCTCCAGCAGCATCAGGTCATCACCGGCAGGAGTGGCGCTGAGAGTATGTCCTCCCGGTGCCGAGTAGGGCACGGTATTGGTCATCCCTGATACCAGTTCACACAGGATGGGATTGTCATCGTTGTATATTGCAGTGCCGTTATTTTCCCGTAATGACTGGTATAGTTCGGACTTCGCTTTTCGCACATTTTCGAACGTGCCGAAACCCTCTATATGTGCCGTGCCGATATTGGTGATGATGCCATGTGTAGGCATTGTTGCAGCACAGAGGGCGGTTATCTCTCCCATGTGGTTGGCACCCATCTCCACCACCAGGAATGCTGCATCATCAGGTGCGCTGAGCAGGGTCAGCGGAACACCTATGTGATTGTTGAAGTTGCCCTGGGTGCTGTGTACCCTTCCGTGCCGCGACAGAACGGCAGTGATCAGCTCCCTGGTGGTTGTCTTGCCGTTGGTGCCGGTTATACCGATGACGGGCATATGCAGCCTCTTCCGGTGACAGGCGGCCAGTGCTGTCATGGTCTCAAGGACATCGTCAACAACAATTATTTTTTCTCCGCTGAGCGACCGGTCATCCACTATGGCGGCCAGCGCTCCGGCCTCCAGGGCGGCTGCGGCATACCTGTTCCCGTCATGGGAAGGACCCTTGAGTGCAAAGAAAAGCTCACCTCTCTTTACTGCCCTCGAATCCGTCGTTACACCGGCAGAACCCCGTAACAGACCGTACAACCTTTCAATCTCCATCCTGTTTTAAAAAGAAGCCTCATTACTTTGGATAATGAGGCTTTATTCTTACATGTTTATATATACATTATCGACCCGAGGGACTTCCTACCCTGATCATTGCACACCTGAAACCAAGGTCATCACGTGATGCTTCCTGATCAAGATAGCGGCGGGTTGAGGGGTTGAGCCAGTAAGCCCTGTCTTTCCATGATCCGCCCTTGAATACCCTTGCCCTGTCATTGATGAGGGTAACATAGTCATTATCAGTCTCATTCTGTGAATACATCCTCTCTGTCTGGGGCAGGTCGGCATTTCCTGACCATTCAAGGCTTGAGGAGATGCTGGAGATGACGTCACCGTCGAGGTAGTTCCTGTAGTCTGCCTTCTGATAGTTGTACCTGTGGGCTACATCTTCCGGCCTGACAGTGTCAATCTGCAGTCTTCCCAGCCTGTCCTTCTCAACCACATCGCCGTTGGCGTCACGCCTCAGATCGGTGAACACGTTACCCCTGAACGGGTTGAACATGTCTACATCCTCTGAGGAGAGCTGACGGTAAACGTCCATCACCCACTCGTTTACGTTTCCTGCCATGCAGTAAAGGCCGTAGTCATTGGGCCAGTATGACCTGACATCCACAGTGATGCTCCCTGCGTCGTTCAGGTTTCCGGCAACACCCATCATGTCACCGCGTCCGCGAACGAAGTTGGCCATGAATTCACCCCTGTACTTGGGGGCTGCGTTACGGACGTTGTGACCGTCCCACGGGTAGATAGCCCTTTCATATATCCTCTCCTCGAAGGTGTTGCCCCTGAGGCCGTAGGCTGCAAATTCCCACTCGGCCTCCGTCGGCAGGCGGTAGCGCGGAAGCAGGATGCCATCCTCCTGGCGGACACGCGGATGAAGCTCATCAACTCTCTGCCCGGCGATACCTTCATACTGACCTGCCAGATAGGCTTCAGTATTGAAGTTATTGGCTCCTGACTGTTCCACATTGGCTTCCTGCCACTTGCTGTTAATAAGAATCTGCTCGTTGACCCTGTCAGTACGCCAGACACAATAGTCATTGGCCTGCAGCCAGCTGACACCCACAACCGGATAATTATTGAACGAGGGGTGACGGAAATAGTACTGAACGTATGGTTCATTCAGCGCGAGCGGACTTCTCCAGACCAGAGTGTCAGGGAGAGCGCGGCGGTGAACCTCCGGATAATCGCTGTACACCCTCCTCAGCCAGTACAGATACTCACGGTAGTCGAGGTTGGTGATCTCTGTCTCATCCATATAAAAGGAGGAAACGGTTACCCTGCGCGGCGTGTTGTTCCAGTCAAACATTACATCCTGATCAACCCGCCCCATGGTAAAGGTACCACCTTCAATCAGCACCAGGTTCGGACCGGTGATCTGCTCCGAAGCCTCTCCTATCGGGTAACCCAGGTCATTGACATCGCTCGATTTGGGATCCCTGTAGCTCCAGCCAGTAGTTGGAGACACATTATCCTTTCTGGCTCCCTTGCAGGAAAAAAGGAAGAGAGCAACAACTACAAAAACCGGTAAAGCTCTGAGTTTATACATAGCAATATAAGGTTACTTGATTACTTTTTAGTTTAAAAACTGTATCCATTTGCATAACTCTGCACCAAAATAACTACAAAAGGGGCAACTTTATTATATGTGCTCCCCTACTTTTTTCAACATTTCCGAAACTAAACATCACCCCGGCTTTTACCATGGAGGTGCCCCCGAATGAAGCGCCACCACCGGAGATAATGTAACTATATGATAACATGATCTTTACTGTTGTCACCTCCCATCCGGCGGAAGCTCCCAGAGCCGTAAATCCGTTAGTGACATGCCATAGTGAAAGAGCGCCGGCAAGACCCTTCCACGAGGCTTCGCTCCCTAAATAAATTCTTGCCTCATCACCCTGTATAAGTAGCGCAGCTGATGGCAACAGGGAAAAATCCTTTCTGCCGGGTGTGAGCGAGAGTCCCCCTGTCAATGTCAGCAACCGGTTCACCCTGTTGTGTTCAAGGGCATCATCGCTGAGCGATGGCCTGGTCAGATGCATGATTGACGCACCGGCGAACCAGTCTGCTGATGATACGGTAAAGCCTGTTCCAAGATCGAAACGTGTAATGGGGCCAGGAGGAATATATTCAGTGCCTCCGCCGGTTATGCCCCTGAAAGGGTCGATGTCACCCGGAAGGATAACCGATCCGCTTCGAATATTCCGGCTGATCATCGCGGCTGTCAGTCCTGCGGTAACATAGAGCCTGCGACCGGCACGGAAGTGGTATGAATAGAATGCTCCGCCCCTGAGATCATGCATGACATCCCCCGGAATATCATCAGAGACCCAGGCACCTGCCCCACCCCGGATGGACCTGAAATACCCGTCATATGATGCGTACACAGACCTCAGCCCGAAGCCGTTTCCCGGAAGAAAGGAAAATGCAGAAATCTTTATTGCAGAGACGCCCTCAACACCTGCAAATGCCGGATTATACATTACTTGCATACCAGACAGTGACCCGTACCATGTATCCTGGCCACTGAGGGTCAACGTGCAGATGAGCAGCGCCGCAGCAAGAGTCCTGTTTCTGAGCTTCATGGTTGTGTTTCAGTATTATCAACGCTGCCGTGATGCCATTATTTTGCCCCGGCTGCATCAATACGGGAGCAAAGATAGGTGACTTGACTATCTTTGCCATGATTATGATGAAAAGTGTTGTCACCGGACTCATGGTTATGGCCTTTGTGCTGAATGCTGCTTCGCAGAATTATGCGTCTTCATCCGTGCTTGGCAGCGGGCAGTGGGTAAAGATAGCCGTGACCGAAGAGGGCATTTACCGTCTCGACTATTCCCATCTGAAGGAGATGGGATTCACTGACCCCTCTTCAGTGGTCCTTTACGGCAACAATGCCGGCCAGCTCTCATTCATGAACGATAACTCCGCCCCTGATGACCTGAGAAAGGTTGCCTTCAGGGCAGAAAAGGGAGCCGACGGAGTTTTCAACGAAGGTGATTATCTCCTCTTTTATGCTGAAGGCACTCACCGTTGGGTTGCTGACCCCGGCACGCGCAGCCGCCGGTTCGTAAGACATCATTACTCAGATACGGCATGGTATTTCATCACCTCGCAGCCGGGAGAAGCCCTTCCTGTTCTGACAGAGACTCCGCCGGCAACATTACCTACATTCATATCCTCATCAACTGACCTGTACATGAGACACGAACAGGAGGAAATCAACCTCATAAGGTCAGGAAGGGAGTGGTACCAGCAGGTGGTTCCCGGTACTCAGAACAGCATCGGACCGGGATTTACAGACCTCGCTGCCAGTGGAAAAATACACTACACCATAAGGGTTGCCGCGAGGTCTGGCACAGAGACCTCCTTCATCCTCAGAGAGGATGGTGAAACGATCAAAACCATAACCGTGCCGGCAGTGACCATGACCGATTTCAACGGTGTTTATGCCGCCACGATGACTGTTTCAGATTCAGTCGTCCCCTCCTCCGGATCACCGGCATTCACTCTCGCATTCTCATCAGGCGGCAATATGGCCGCTAGCGGCTACATTGACTATGCCGATTTCAAAGCGAGGGCTTCACTGGTCTGGCGCAACAGGAACCTGTTCATCAGCGACAGCAGGTCTGTCGGTACCTCGGCAGTCACCCGGTTCACCGTGGAGGGCTCCTCTTCGCTGAGCATCTGGGACATCACCAATCCCTATGCCCCCCTGGCGATAGAGACAACTCCCTCCTCCGGGAACACACTCTTTATGGCGGCAACTGACAGCCTCAGGAGATTCATTGCCTTCAGCATGGCACAAGTGAAACAGCCTTTGAGAAGCGTCCGGGTGCCAGCCCAGAACCTGCACGCCATGATGCCTGCCGGCATGATCATTGTCACACACCCGCTCTTCATGACCTGTGCCGGACAACTTGCAGACCTGCATCTTGCTGATGACGGCCTGACATCATTGATAGTGACCCCGGAACAAATCTACAATGAGTTTTCGGGAGGGGTGCCCGATGCGGTTGCAATAAGAAATTTCGTCAGGATGATCTGGAAGAGGGGGATGCAGTCAGGTCCGCAAATGAGGTACCTGTTGCTCTTTGGTGACGGCTCGTATGAGAATAAAACCCCTCCGCCGGGAAACAGCTCATTCATCCCCACATGGCAGTCTGTCAACTCAACAACCGGAGTACTCTCCTTCACTTCAGACGATTTTTACGGACTGCTTGATGATGGCGAGGGTGAAGCTGACGGATTCCTTGACATAGGCATCGGCCGTCTGCCGGCGTATGACACCGCATCGGCCGGCATTATGATAAGAAAAATTTCATCCTACCTTCAGGGATCAAACCAGGGTTCATGGCGGAATATCCTGTGCCTTGTTGCAGACGATGAAGATTCCAATCTGCATATGTTTGATGCTGAAGGCCTTGCCGAAGCAGCCACCACCGCGGCACCGCCCCTGATGGTGGAGAAAATATATCTCGATGCTTACCGGCAGATTGGTTCTGTCTCCGGCGATTCCTATCCTGACGCTTCAAGGGCTATTGACAACAGGATGGCGGCCGGATGCCTGATAATGAACTACGTGGGTCATGGCAACGAATCAGGCCTCGCCCACGAAAGAGTTGTTCGTACAGACAATATCAACTCGTGGAAGAACAGCAAGATGCTTCCGCTGTTCATCACCGCAACATGTGAGTTCTCAAGGTTTGATGATGTGGAAATCAACAGGGCTTCCTCCTCCATAACCGCAAGAAACTCAGCCGGCGAGATGGTGCTTCTCAATCCTGACGGCGGAGGGATTGCCCTGATGAGCACAACCAGGGTCGTCTACTCAGCTCCGAACTATACACTGAACAGGGCCATCTATGATTATGCTTTCAGAACAGATGCTGATGGCCGGTCTATGAGGTTTGGCGACATTATCAGGCAGGCCAAGGTCAGCTCCGGAGCGGGGATGAACAAACGAAGCTTCCTGCTGCTGGGTGACCCTGCTCTCAGGCTGGCATGGCCTTCAACGGGGAAAGTGGTTACTGACAGTATCAACGGGGTCCATGTCTCAATGCCTTTTGACACCCTGAGGGCACTGTCACTGATGACTGTCAGCGGTCACGTGGAAGATGCCGCAGGAAACCTGATGACCGGATTCAACGGCACAGTGGAACCTGTGGTATCTGACAAGCCCGGATATGTCAGTACCCTGGCCAATGACGGTGGTTCCCCAATGACCTTCCCGGTGGATGGTAACGTCATCTTCCGGGGTAAAACAACTGTCACCGACGGCCGTTTCAGCTTCTCATTCATCGTACCCCTTGACATCAACTACAGCTATGGCAGCGGGTCAGTGAAATACTATGCATATAACGGCGTCGACGATCTCAACGGAAGCTTCCCGGGAATTACGGTAGGAGGCTTCTCTGACGCGGCATTCGATGATACTGAAGGACCACAGATCAGGCTCTTCATGAATGACACCCTGTTCAATAATGGTGGGGTGACTGACACCTCGCCAATACTGCTGGCACTGCTCAGCGACAGATCAGGCATTAATACCTCAGGGGCGGGTATAGGACATGACATAATAGCATGGCTTGATGATGACATCTCCGGGGCGGTGGTGCTTAACAGCCTCTTCAGGGCTGACGTGGGCAAACACAGTTCAGGCTCCATTGCCTATCCACTTCTTGTGACCGACCAGGGGAGACACACGGTCTCGCTGAGGGCCTGGGATAACCTTAACAACCCGACAGTGGCCACGCTTGAGTTTACAGTTGAAACAAGCGGCAACTTCAGGCTCACGGACCTGCTCACATTCCCAAATCCGGTGACTGACGGCACAAAATTTACTGCCGGGCACAACAGACCGGGTACAGAGATCAGCCTGACCATAACAATTCTTAGTTCTGACGGACGTGTGGTTAAGGTAATGAAGAGTGATTTTTACAGCGATGGTTATGCCCTTCCGGACATCCCATGGGACGGCTGTAACGATAACGGCAAAAGGGTGGCAAGAGGACTCTATCTGTGGCGCGCAGAAGCAATTACCGCAAATGGCGAGAAAACATCTGCCACAGGCCGTTTCATCATTTTGTAAAACATTACAATAAGATGCCCTTATTTTTGTTTTATATTTGCACAGATTTTTTGGATATATCTAGATATGAAAAATAATGCGCTGATTGCTGGCATAATATTGTTATTATACCTGTTTAATATTCCGGTTACTGCCCAGGAGAAAAAATATAACGCAATTCAGGCGGTTGTACCCTTTCTGACCATCGCACCTGATTCACGTGCCGGAGCACTGGGAAATGCCGGAGTTGCAACCTCTGCAGATCTGTACAGCATGCACTGGAACCCTGCCAAATATGCCTTTATTGACGGTAAGGCTGGTTTCGGGATGTCATATGTACCATGGCTGAGAGCCCTGGTTAACGACATAAACCTGTCAAACATTACGGGATTCTATCGGATTGACAACAGGCAGGTGGTTGCTGCCAGCCTTATGTATTCAGCACTTGGCAGAATTGAGTTCACAGATGAGTATGGCGGCAGATTAATGGATATCAATCCAAACGAATTCTCAGTTGATGCAGCCTATTCGCGCCTTTTTTCAGAGCATTGGTCCGGTGGCGTTGCACTCAGATTTATCTATTCAAACCTGACGGGCGGACAAACTGTTGGATCAACTGAAACAGATGTAGGTACTGCTTTCGCAGCAGATGCCTCTGTCTTTTATACTACACCGCTGAAGCTGGGTGCCAAAACCGGTAACTACGCAGCCGGCCTGAACTTCTCCAACATAGGTTCCAAAATGAGTTACACAGCCGATAACGATCCGGACTTCATACCAATGAACATGCGTCTTGGAACCACGTTCAGCATTGACCTTGACAAGTACAATACAATCGAATTCTCCCTTGACATCAATAAACTGCTCGTGCCAACCCCTCCATTCTATGACGAGGATGAAAATATTACTGACGGCATGGATCCGAACGTATCAGTTCCCGTTGCAATCTTCCAGTCATTCTATGATGCTCCCGGAGGATTCAAGGAAGAGCTCCAGGAGTTTACCCAATCCTTCGGTATCGAATACTGGTATAATCAACAGTTTGCACTCAGGGCAGGCTATCATAACGAAGCCATGTACAAAGGCAACAGAAAGTTTTTCACTGCCGGTGCCGGTTTTAAGCTCAGCCTCATAAATATCGACTTCTCATACCTTATTTCTCTTACACAAAACAGCCCGCTTGCAGGTACTGTGAGATTTTCACTGGGGTTTGAATTCGATTCCCTGCGCAGCCAGAAGTAAGCTAACGGTTATGACACTCCATCACAGGATAGGACAGGGCATCGACTTTCACCGCCTTGAGGAGGGTCGTGAGCTCTGGCTGGGTGGCGTACGCATCGACTCTACAAAGGGATGTGTGGCTCACTCTGACGGCGATGTCCTTATCCATGCCATCTGTGATGCACTTCTGGGTGCGGCAGGACTTAATGACATCGGCTATCACTTCCCCGATACATCGGAGGAGTTCAGGGCGATTGACAGTAAGATACTGCTGAAACGGGTGGTTGAGCTGATCACCGGCGCAGGTTACAGGATAGTAAACATTGACAGTACTGTCTGCCTCGAGCAGCCGAAGCTGGCGCCATATATCACTGCCATGCGCACGACCATGGCCGCAATTGCGAATATCTCACCCGTTGCTGTTTCGGTTAAGGCTACCACCACTGAAAAGATGGGTTTCACCGGCCGCGGCGAAGGGGTCATGGCCCTGGCCGTCTGCCTCATCTCCGACCTGATCCCGGATAATATCTGATAGTCTGAAAGCCTGAGAATCTGAATGTTGTGCCGCAAATCACTGCTGCACGCTGCCTGATTGCCTGTTACCTGATTATCTGTTGCCTGATTGCCTGTTGCCTGTTACCTGATTGCCTACTGCCCGAAAACCTCATCTATAAGGTTTTCATCAGCCTCCTGCGGCATGGTGACAACCAGCCCGGGGGTGCGTTCCATTTCCCTTGTTATGGCTGCCACGGCGCCGCTGTTACGTGCCCAGCTGCGACGGGCGATACCGTTGTTGACATCCCAGAACAACATGGACCGGATGCGGCGCGATGTCTCCGGAGTGCCGTCGAGCAGCATCCCGAAACCGCCGTTGATCACCTCGCCCCAGCCCACACCGCCGCCGTTGTGAAGGGAGACCCATGTGGCCCCGCGGAAAGCGTCGCCAATGACATTCTGTACTGCCATGTCAGCCGTGAAGCGTGAACCGTCATAGATGTTCGATGTCTCACGGAACGGTGAGTCTGTGCCTGACACATCGTGATGATCACGGCCAATTACTATCGGGCCGCTGATGACCCCCGAAGCTATTGCATCGTTGAAGGCCGAGGCAATCATTATCCTTCCGGCGGCGTCGGCATAAAGGATACGCGCCTGGGAACCAACCACCAGGCGATTCTTTCCCGCCTCGCGGATCCAGTGAATATTGTCAGACATCTGCTGACGGATATCCTCAGGTGACTCTTTCATGAGACTCTCAAGAGTGGCAGCAGCCATGGCATCACTCTTCTCCAGGTCGGCAGGGTCACCGGAACAGCAGACCCAGCGGAACGGACCGAAGCCGTAGTCAAAGCACATGGGACCCATGATATCCTCAACGTAAGACGGATAACGGAATCCTCCCCTGCCGTTACCTATATCGGCGCCGGCACGCGAAGCTTCCAGAAGGAAGGCATTGCCATAATCAAAGAAATAGGTTCCGTGTGCCGTATGTCTGTTAATGGCCTCCACCTGCCGGCGCAGCGAACCCTGCACCAGTGCGCGGAACTTCTCCGGGTCTTCAGCCATAATCCTGTTAGCCTCATCAAAGCTGATCCCTGCAGGGTAGTAACCACCTGCCCACGGATTATGCAGCGAGGTCTGATCCGATCCCAGGTCAGCCCACACTCCTTCATCAGAAAACCTCTCCCACAGGTCAACAATATTTCCATGAAAAGCCAGTGACACCACCTCACCGTCACTGCAGGCCTTACGGACCCGCACTACCAGCTCTGACAGATCAGTATACACCTCATCAACCCAGCCCTGCTTGTAGCGCGTTTCAATAGCCTTCGGGTTGACCTCGGCAATGACTGACACAATCCCGGCAATATTTCCCGCCTTGGGCTGAGCCCCTGACATGCCCCCCAGCCCTGACGAGATGAAGAGCCTGCTCCTGCGTCCTTCAGGGTCAACCGGCTTAACCCGTCGCTTTGCATTGAGGAGGGTTATGGTGGTGCCGTGAACGATCCCCTGCGGACCGATATACATATATGATCCGGCAGTCATCTGTCCGTACTGTGACACACCAAGGGCATTGAACCGCTCCCAGTTATCCTGCGACGAATAGTTTGGGATCACCATCCCGTTGGTGACAACCACCCGCGGCGCCTCCCTGTGTGACGGGAACAGGCCGAGGGGGTGCCCCGAGTACATCACCAGCGTCTGCTCATCAGTCATCTCAGAGAGATACTTCATGGTGAGCCTGTACTGGGCCCAGTTCTGGAATACAGCTCCGTTTCCGCCATAGGTGATAAGCTCGTGCGGATGCTGGGCAACAGCAGGATCGAGGTTGTTGGTGATCATCAGCATTATTGCGGCAGCCTGCGCCGAGCGGTGCGGATAATCGCCTATCGGACGGGCTTTCATCTCGTAGTCAGGCCTGTAACGATACATGTATATGCGTCCCCGTTCGCTGAGCTCGGCTGCAAATTCCGGAGCCAGTACCCTGTGAAGCGACGGGGGAAAATACCTGAGGGCATTGCGGAGGGCAAGTTTTTTCTCCTCAGCGGTGAGAATGTCACGCCTGCGCGGGGCATGATTCACCGCGGGGTCCCAGGCTTTCGGTGCAGGAAGGTGTGATGGTATGCCTTCACTAACCTGTGATTTGAAATCATTCATGATATTGGATAAAGTTCAGTATTGTAAAGATAATAAAAAGAGAGAGCGACACCTTGCGTGGTGCCTCTCTCAATATCATTCAACATGGCAATACCCTGTTGCTGTATGGTACTGCCAGCTATTGCTTCGCTTCTCCGACGATCTCATCATCAACAAGTATGCGGCCGCAATACTCGCAGACAATGATCTTTTTCCTCGACCTGATGTCAAGCTGGCGCTGTGGTGGTATCTGGTTGAAGCATCCGCCGCATGCATCCCTCTTCACCGGCACCACCGCCAGGCCGTTGCGGGCATTGCTGCGTATGCGCTTGTATGCCATCAGCAACCTCTCCTCTATTCTTGTCTGAAGTTCAACTGATTTTACAGTAAGCTGCTCCTCCTCCTTCTGGGTGTCATGGGTTATCTCCTCCAGCTCTGACTTCTTGCTCTCCAGGTCACGTTTCCGCTCTTCAAGCATTGTCTGTGCCTCAGTCATCATCTCCTTCTTATCTGCAGTCTGGGCGGTGAACTCACGGATCTTCTTGTTGCACAGTTCTATCTCCAGTGTCTGGAACTCAATCTCCTTTGAGAGGGAGTCATACTCACGGTTGTTGCGCACGTTGTTCTGCTGCTCCTCGTATTTCTTTATCAGTGCCTGAGAGGCAGTTATCTCGTTGGTCTTGCCAATGACAGATTTTTCCAGTTCGGAAACTTCGCCTTTAAGATTGGTTATTCTGGTCTCGAGCCCTGCCACCTCATCTTCAAGGTCCTGTACCTCAAGAGGCAGCTCGCCACGAAGGATGCGGATTTTATCTATCTCTGAATCAACAAGCTGTAATGAGTAGAGAGCTCTCAGTTTCTCTTCTATGGAAAGTTCTGTTTCAGCCAGTTTAGTCTCTTTTGTCATACCCGTAGTAATTAATGGGATTGGTTTTTATCCCGGAAAACCGGAGTGCAAAGTTAGGAAATTTTTTTTGAATCAGGTTATAGAGGATTTCCAGTGAAAATCTTTCGCTTTCGTAGTGTCCGATATCCACCACGAGCATATCCCGGGGTGCTTCGGCATACGCGTGATATTTGATATCTCCCGTGATGAATGCGTCAGCGCCGGCGCGCGCGGCGCTGCTGATGAGGTGTGACCCTGACCCTCCGCATACGGCCACGGTTGAAACGGTGCGGGCGAGGTCATTGCTGTAGCGTATGACGGGCAGGCCGGTGAGCCTCCGCAGCCGCTCCAGCAGCGCCGTGCCTGTCAGCGGAGCTGCCAGGGCGCCGATGGCGCCAGCGCCGGCACCCGTGTACTCATTCTCAAGCGCAATAAGATCCCATGCAACCTCCTCATAGGGATGTGCTGCCAGCATCGCCTTCAGACAGGCTCCCTTCAGATGGGAAGGCAAGACAACCTCAATACGTACCTCCGGCTCGGTGTGCAACTCACCAATGCTGCCCGCAAACGGATCAGCTCCCTCCCCGGCACGGTATGTCCCCTCGCCTCTTGCATTGAAGCTGCAGGAGCTATAGTTTCCGATATTCCCGGCACCGGCGGCAAAAAGGGCATCACGCACTGCCGCGGCGTGTGACTCGGGCACAAAGGTGACAAGCTTAAGCAGCCTGTCCCTCAGCGGCTCCAGCACTCTTATGCTCTCCAGCCCTATCTTTTCAGCCAGAATACGGCTTACGCCATTGCCGGCATTGTCTAAGCTGGTATGTGCAGAATAAACTGCTATGCCCTTCCTGATCGCCGATGCCACGCAGGTCTCGCTGTCGCTCCCGTAAGCCAGCCGCTTCAGCGGCCTGTAGATCAGAGGGTGATGTGATAGCACAAGATCGAACCCTCCTGCAGCCGCCTCATCAATTACCTCAGGGGTAACATCCACGGTCAGCAGCACCGAAGCAACCTCAGCCGTGAGGTCACCAACCTGCAGTCCGCTGTTGTCATAATCTTCCTGGAATGACAGAGGGATCAGCCCCTCGAGCCACCTTACAAATTCTGCGAGTGTAACCGCCATAAAATCACTTGATTTCGTCCCTGATCTCCACAAGCATGGCCCTGATGTTGCGGAGGGTATCTGCTATCTCGAGCCGGTAATCAGCATCGTCACGATTATGTTTGAGGTATTTCTTCGCCCCGTCAATGGTCATGCCCCTCTCCCTCAGCAGGTGCCTGATCAGCCTGAGGTTCTTTATATCCTCTGGCATGAACAGCCTGTTGCCCTTGTTGTTCTTTTTTGGTTTGAGAATATCAAACTCCTTTTCCCAGAAGCGAATGGTGGATACTGGCTCTGAAAACATTTCGGCAACCTCACCGATCTGGTAAAAGAGCTTTTCCACTGTCTTTTCCCTGTAAGGCATAATCAGCTAAATATCAGTCGAAGGTCTGCCCGCTCTTGCTCGAAATCTCGAGCATCCGTTCATATTCCTCGGGTGTAAGGTCATTGAAGTAGTACAGAGCCGGGTCAACATGCTTTCCGTTGGCCAGAACCTCATAGTGCAGGTGAGGAGCGGTGGAAAGGCCGGTGCTTCCCACAAATCCTATCACATCTCCCCTCTTCACTTTCTGCCCCACCCTGACATTGAACCGGTCAAGATGAGCATAAACGGTCTGGTATCCGAACCCATGATCAATGATAATATGGTTGCCGAGTTCGCGACGGGCCGACTTGACCGTCCGGATGACCCCGTTGCCCGTGGCATAAACCTCTGTTCCCGTGGGTGCTGTAAAGTCCATTCCCGAATGGAACTTCGATATCTTGTAAATAGGGTGAATACGATAGCCAAAACCTGAAGCCGTACGTTTCAGATCCTTGTTTGAGAGAGGCTGTATGGCAGGGATACTGCTCAGCATCTCCTCCTTTTCCATGGCAAAGGCAACCAGTTCATCAAACGACTCTGACTGGACATAAATCTTTTTTCTTATCCTGTCAAGCCGTCTGGCAGTCTCAATAACCAGTTCGGAATTTGAAAAGCCTTCGAGCTCCTGGTACCTGTTAACCCCTCCGATCCCTCCTTCACGGTATGATGACGGAACCGGTTCGGTCTCAAAAATTGTCCTGTAGAGATTGTCATCCGTCTCCTGAAGGTGGGTCAGAACCTTTTCAACGTTTTCCATCTCCCTGTTCATCAGCTCATACTGAAGGGTGAGCTGTGCAATCTCCCTCTTCAGCACCTTTTCCTGCGGGGAGTCAAAAATGAAGGCAAATATGAATCCGTATATTCCGGCAAGGAGCAGTGAGGCAACGAAATATCCGAAAAAGCGAAGGAAAATCTGTCTGAGACCCAGCTTTATCCTGTCAAAGCTGAGTGTCTCATGATTATACTTATACTTTGTTTTGGGCATTTTTACGGATGGCATACTCTATGCCCTGCAAACATAAGAAATAATAGCAAAACATAGATACAAATGTTACTGCTGATAACGTTAAAATTTGATTAATATTTTTCCGTCAGGGTTTGCTGAGGTATTCGAGCATCATGAAATACTCCTCCTCGGTAAGGTTGTCCTGAAAGTACCAGAGGGGATTCACATGTGCGCCGAAAAGGTCTATCTGGTAATGCAGATGGGGGCCGGTTGATGTCCCGGTGTTACCGGAAAGTCCTATGAAGTCACCCCGGGTGACCCTCTGGCCCTGCCTGACGTTGAATTCGCTGAGGTGCCCGTAGATAGTCCTGTAGCCATATCCGTGGTCAATAACCACCTTTATCCCGAACCCGTCATGCTGGTTGCCCGCATAAGCCACGATGCCGGCCCCGGTTGCATACACCTCGGTGCCGATCGGACAGCAGAAATCCTGCCCGAAATGCCAGCGTGGCGAACCAAGCACCGGATGCTTTTCACGAAATCCCATGCTGTCACCAAGCCGCAGTGTGACATTCACCGGTCTGATATACGGCAGATGCTCCCACATCTCCTTCCACTCGGATGCTCTTGCAGTAAGCTCTGCAAGTGAGTTGTACTGAATATTTGTCTGCGTTTTCAGGTCATCAAACTTCGACCTGACCTTCATCAAAAGATCAGAATTCAGGTAACCGGTCAGATCAGCCAGCCTGTTGGTACCTCCCGATCCGCCTTCAGAGATATCAGCCGGGATGGCGGGCATGTCAAGAACCGCCCTGTACAGGGTATTGTCAGAGGAACGAAGCTCAGTCACTGCTGCCGTGGAATAATCAATCTGCTTTTCAAGCATGGTGTACCGCAACTTCAGCTCTTCAACCTGCTGCCTGAGCATCTCCTCCTTGGGTGAACCAAACAACCGGTGAAAGATGATGCTGTAAAAAAAAGTGACTACTATCGAAAGAGAGAACCAGAGTGCAAACCGGAGAATCCTCTCCCCCCTGTTTCTCCTGTGCTGCAGAAACTGCAGGTTAGTGTGGTCAAAAACGTAATTCCTCCTCTTCAGCATCACCAATAGTGTGGATAAACCTCCATTTTAAGACGACTATTCCTCAAACATAAATAATTTGCTTTAATTTTACGCACCCGCTTGAAAATAGTTTCATAACGGCACAGGAAGTTAATATGAAGGCTAACGAGATAAGAGAGGAATTTCTCAGTTTTTTCAGGTCAAAGGAACATAGGATAGTGCCTTCGGCACCGATGGTCATCAAGAATGACCCCACGCTGATGTTTACCAACGCCGGGATGAATCAGTTCAAGGACATTTTCCTCGGCAACCAGCCTGCAAAATACAAAAGAGTGGCAAACTCGCAGAAATGCCTGCGTGTTTCAGGCAAGCACAACGACCTTGAGGAGGTGGGACTTGACACCTACCACCATACTATGTTCGAGATGCTTGGCAACTGGTCATTCGGTGACTACTTTAAAAAGGAAGCAATAGTGTGGGCATGGGAGTTTCTTTGTGACCGGCTCGGGATTCCTGCTGATCGTCTGTACGCCACCGTATTTGAAGGTGATCCCGTTGAGAATGTACCGCGCGATGAAGAGGCCGCAACCTGGTGGGCAAAGTGCTTTGGCGGTGCAGAGAATCACATCCTTGACGGATCAAAAAAGGATAATTTCTGGGAGATGGGTGAGACGGGCCCGTGCGGCCCCTGCTCGGAGGTTCACGTCGACATCAGGTCAGAGAGCGAGAGGGCTGCAACCCCCGGACACCTGCTCGTGAACACGGGTCATCCCCGGGTGATAGAGATATGGAACCTGGTGTTCATCCAGTACAACCGCCGTGCCGGCGGTGAACTTGAACTCCTTCCTGACAGGCACGTGGATACGGGCATGGGCTTCGAGAGACTCTGCATGGTCATTCAGAACAAACAGTCAAATTATGACACAGACATCTTCCAGCCGCTGCTGGCAGCCTCCGCAGAAGTAACGGGCAAACCATACGGAGAGAAGAGAGACTGGGATATAGCACACAGGGTCATTGCCGACCACCTGCGGACTGTATCTTTCTCCGTGGCCGACGGCCAGCTCCCCTCAAACAACAGGGCCGGTTATGTCATCAGAAGAATACTTCGTCGTGCCGTAAGGTACGGCTATACCTCCCTTGGAATGACCGGGCCGTTCATCTACAAGCTCCTGCCTGCACTGGTGGAGACTATGGGCGGTCACTACCCGGAGCTCAAAGAGCAGCAGGATATTATATCAAAGGTGATCCACGAAGAGGAACAGTCATTCCTCAGAACCCTTGACAAAGGGCTGAGGATGATAGAACGCCGGGTGGAAGCTCTCCGGAAGGAAGGGAAAAGCATCTTGCCGGGTGTTGACGCATTTGAGCTTTTTGATACCTATGGCTTCCCGGTTGATCTCACCCAGCTGATTCTCAGGGAAAACAGGATGACGCTCGACGAGGAAGCATTCAGGAGTGAGCTCAATGCCCAGAAGGAAAGGTCAAGGGATGACGCTGCCGTATCAACAGACGACTGGGTGGTGATCCGTGAGACTGAAAGCACCATCTTCACCGGATATGACCGTACCGAAGAGCAGGTAAGGATAGCACGGTACCGGAAAGTAACCTCACGGGGCCGTCAGGCTGTTCAGCTTGTGTTTGACAGAACACCGTTCTATGCTGAATCGGGAGGCCAGACAGGTGACCGCGGATACATCGAGGCCGGAAGTGAAAAAATCATAATTACAGACACTGTTAAGGAAAACAACCTGACCATCCATATCGCCTCCGCCCTGCCAGCCGATCCGTCTCTGACATTCAGGGCAATAGTTGATGCCGAAGCCCGGCAGGATACCGCCAATAACCATTCGGCAACACACCTCATGCACCATGCGCTGAGGGAAGTCCTGGGCAAACATGTGGAACAGAAAGGTTCCCTGGTAACCCCTGACAGGCTGAGGTTCGATTTCAGTCACTTCCGCCAGGTGACTCCGGAAGAACTATCTGCTGTGGAAGAGAAGGTCAACTCGATGATAATGCAGAATATTATCTCCGAGGTACATGACCACATCCCTATGGAAGATGCCCGGGCAATGGGTGCCATAGCCCTGTTCGGAGAGAAATACGGCGATAGGGTAAGGGTGGTCAGATTCGGAGATTCAGTCGAACTGTGCGGCGGAACACATGTCGCCCAGACATCGCGGATAGGATTGTTCAAGATTGTCTCCGAAGGAGCCATTGCAGCAGGCGTCAGAAGAATAGAGGCCGTGACCGGCCGGAAGGCAGTAAGCTATATCAATGAGAAACTGAGCATCCTCGGCGAGGTGACGGCATTGCTCCACAGCACCGGCAACCCGGTGGCCAATATATCAAAACTGATGGCTGAGAATGCTGCGCTCAAAGCCTCTATTGAAAAACTGCAGGCTGCAGCAGCACTTTCAGCCCGCAATGAACTGGCGGCAAGAGCTGAAACTGCAGGAAACTGCCGTATCTATTCAGGTCTCCTTGAAGAGACCAGTGCTGATACGCTGAAAAATATCGCTCACCAGATCAGACAGACTGACAGCAGCAGCATTATCGTGATCGGTTCGGCATACGAAGGCAAAGCTTCCCTGGTGGTGGGATTGGGAAACCAGGCAGCCGGTTCCGGCCATCTCAATGCCGTCGAAATCATCAAGGCTGTCTCGGGCGAGATAAACGGAGGAGGAGGCGGACAGCCATTCCTGGCAACCGCCGGAGGCAAAAATCCTGAAGGACTTCCCGGGGCAGTGGCAAGGGCCGTGGAGATGGCAAAAAAAATGCTTTAGGAGAGATTTTTTCGCCGTTCGAAACATTCGCAAAAAACAGGATCCAGTACCAGACTATAGATCAAATCATTAGGCCGCCATTAATTTGATCGCCCCAATTCTTGTTTTTTTTGTTCGAAATTCCTAATCTTGTATTGCAAATCTAAAATCTATTCTGATGGAAGTTACCAGAACGTTTGACCTGATTGACCAGGCGTGCAAGGTCTATCCGCGGGAAGTCATGTTCGGTGGTAAACCCGGCAAGGGTTGGGTCACCTACTCTACCGAGGCCATAAGGGAACTGACCGACCTGTTTTCGTGTGGCATGATGGCCATTGGTTATACCAGGGGTGATCACATCGCTACCATCACCCCGAACAAAGCCGAATGGAACATTGTTGACCACGGGCTGGCACAGGCCGGCATGATCCATGTACCCATCTACCCTACCATTGGCAATGAGGAGTATGCATACATTCTCGATCACTCCGGGACAAAGGCAGTGATCATCGGCAACAAACAGATTTACAACAAGATTTTGCCTGTAGCGTCAAATATCCCCGCCATCAGGGCGATCTACTCCTTTGACCAGGTCAACGACCTGATGACAATTGATGATATCATCGAAGAGGGCAGAAAGAACCGGGAAAAATTCATGGGTGAACTGTCAGCTATCAGGGACTCCATCAAACCCTCTGACATGGTGACCATTATATATACTTCAGGCACCACCGGAAATCCCAAAGGGGTCATGCTGTCTCACAACAATTTGATCTCCAATGCTATAGCAACCAGTGCCGCGCATGAATTCGGACTGGGTTTCAGGGCGCTCAGCTTCCTGCCTCTCTGTCATGTCTATGAGCGGATGATGAATTACCACTTCCAGTACAAGGGATTAAGCATATACTACCTTGAGAACATGGGTGCCATTGCAGAAACAATGCGTGAGATCAAGCCACACCTGGCAAATACGGTCCCAAGGCTGCTGGAAAAGATTTATGACAACATTATAAGCAGAGGAAAAAACCTGCCCTGGCTCAAAAAACAGATATTCTTCCGGGCAGTTAACCTGGGACTTAAGTTCAGGCTCAGGGGCAACACCTGGTTTTACCGGTTCAGGCTTGGCATAGCCCGCAAGCTGGTTTTTAACAAATGGCAAGATGCGCTGGGTGGTGAGCTACGCGTTCTGGTCTCCGGCGGCGCCGCCCTGCAGTCGCGCCTTGAACGCATTTTCTGGGCTGCCGGCATACCTGTTATACAGGGTTACGGACTCACGGAGACATCTCCTGTCATCGCTGTAAATCCACTGCGCATCCCTGAAATAAAGTTTGAAACAGCAGGACCTGTTCTTGACGGGGTGCAGGTGAAGATAGCCGATGACGGTGAGATCCTCTGCAAGGGGCCCAATGTAATGATTGGATACTACAGGGAGCCTGAGATGACAGCTGAGGTGATTGATTCCGACGGCTGGTTCCATACCGGCGATATCGGAAGAATTGAGGATGGCAGGTTCCTCCGGATCACTGACCGCAAAAAGGAGATGTTCAAACTGTCAGCCGGCAAATACATCTCTCCCCAGGTGATTGAAAATAAACTGAAGGAATCGATCTTTATCGAACAGGCAATGGTGATAGGTGAAAACAAAAAGTTTGCCAGCGCCCTGATATCACCCAACTTCACCTACCTGCACGACTGGTGCTCGATACACAGGATTCAGTACCGTGACCACACCGACCTGATAGAGATGCACGAGGTGATAGAACGGTTTGCCAGGGAAGTCAGGGAGGTGAACAAGAGCCTCGGAGAGTTTGAACAGATAAAACGGTTCAGGCTGGTGACAGAAGAGTGGACCCCCCAGACAGGCGAACTCTCATCCACCCTCAAGCTGCGCAGGAATATCCTGAACAGCAGGTATCAGAACATCATAAATGAGATTTACTCTATTAAGGAGAAGGGTAACATGGTTGACAAGGTTGTGGAAGTAATCCGCAACGGAGTCAGCGGCATCCTGAAGAACCTGCCGAAATTCTGACAGCCGGCATCTGCCACCTCAGACCTGCCTGACCGGCTCCGCCAAGTCCAGCCCGGCCAGTTTTCCGGCACTCTGTGAGGGGATATCATTCAATGATTTCCTCCTTACAGGATCACCGGAAAAACTGCACTGCAGCATCTGTAAGGGGATGCTGTTCAATGATTGACTCCATATTATTTTTATACCTTTGTATTCCGTTATGAAGAGGCTCTCCGTCATAAGCTTTATTGCCATCATGGCAACCCTGGTTATGTTCCTTCCCTCCTGCTCGGTGCAGCCATGCTACGAGGAGACGAATCCATTACTTAAAACTGTTCTTCTGGCCAGCGGAACGGGCGAGGCAGCAAAGGCAGACTCACTCAGGGTATATACATACAGGGAAACCGATACTCTCAGATTTATCAACCTGAAGGGAGCATCAGCATTCTCCGTGCCTCTTGACCCGGCAAGCGACGAGTCAGAGTTCCTGATAACCCTCAACGGTATCACCGATACGGCTGTGATACGCTACAGCCGGAAGCCACACCTTGTTTCGCCGGAGTGCGGATACACCATAATAAGCGAACTAACCGGGCTGAAAACAACCCATAATATAATTGACACACTCATCATAGAGAATAAATCCGTGAACCTCGATGGTCAGAAGAACCTGCATCTTTTTTATTAGTCTGTTTATGATTGCAGAGAATGTTGCCGTTTCACAGGATACGGTTACCGTGCCGCTTCACGTGAGGGCAGGATTCGACATCTCCGGACCGGTCATGAAACTTGTTACCAAAGAGCTTATCAGCTATGGCATTGCCGCATCGGCTGACATCAACTCATCAATAGCGGCAACCGCAGGCTTAAGGTACTCATCGTACCATTCATCAGATGTGTTGTACGACTTCATGAGCCGGGGTCTCAGCTTCACAGCCGGTACAGATTACAACTTTATCAAGGCCAATGTATCACAGGGCAGGCACAGTGCAGGCATAGGCCTCAGGTACGGGCTCAGCTTCTACAGGGAGGAGACCCCGAAGCTCAGGTACACAAATGAATGGGGAACCGGAGAAACATCCGTAGCTGCGGAAAGCCATACGGGTCATTTCCTGGAGATCACTCCTGGTGTCCGCACTGAACTCTTCAGGGGAGTAACAATAGGCTGGAACCTTTATATGAGACTTCTGTTGAGTGCCGGAGCAGGGAAGGATCTCAAACCGGTATGGATGCCGGGCTACGGCCCGGGCACATCCGGTATGACAGTTGGTGCAGAATATTATGTGTCAATATCAATCCCCTACAGGAAAATCAAGGTTTATATCAAACCCAAAGTCCGCGATACGGAGGAGGAAGAAGGTGAGGCAACAGAGACCGGCAGCGGAACCGGTACGGGCTTATCAGGCTTCAGGAACCCCCTTTGACCCCTTCCTGCTGAATATCAGCAATCCCATAAATGTAAGAAAACCGTTTACCAGTATCATCTCAAAGCCGAACCTGTAACCGTTGAAGAGTTCTTCCGAATAGAGATGCAGAAAATAGCATATAATCGGTGAGATGATAGCTATCCATGGAGTAAAGCGGTCAGTTACCCTTCTTTTGGTGAAGAGACCGAAAGTGTACAGACCGAGCAGCGGACCGTAGGTGTATCCGGCTATGGTGAACAGCTTGTCAATTATCGCCCTGTCATTCATCTGCCTGAAGACCAGTATACAGATAAAGAAAATGAGTGCAAATGATAAGTGTACGGTGTACCTGATCCTGGTTTTTTTGGCATAATCCATCTCAGGCTTTTTCTCAAGGCCGAGGAAGTCTATGCTGAAGGAGGTTGTCAGTGATGTCAAAGCCCCGTCTGCACTGGGGAATGCAGCTGATATAAGTCCGATCAGGAAAACAATGCCGGCAGCAGGACTGAGATACCTGAAAGCAATTGTCGGAAAGAGATCGTCACTCATTGCCACATTGATGTTCCTGGCCCTGGCAAAGAAGAGCAGGAATGCGCCAAGGACCAGAAACATGAAAACCACAACAAGATTGATGGTGCTGAAGGTGAACATATTCTTCTGCGCATCTTTCAGATGCCTGATGCTGAGGTTCTTCTGCATCATCTCCTGGTCAAGCCCGGTCATGGTGATGGTTATGAACATGCCGCTGAAGAATTGCTTGATGAAATGACGCGGGTGATCCCAGTCGGTAATCACCATCCGTGACGTGTCACTCTCAAACAGATTCTTCAGAAGCTTCTGTACAGGCTCTCCCAGTTCACGACTGATGAAAACTACCGACAACACAACTGCAAGCAGCATAAAGGTGGTCTGGAGTGTGTCTGTCCAGATAATGGTCCGAATGCCTCCCTTAAGAGTGTATATTATCACCAGAGCAATGAATATCAGCACGTTTACCCAGAAGGGAACATTCCACGCATCAAACACAAAAATCTGCAGGACGTTTATCACAAGGAACATCCGGAGTGATGCGCCCAGGACTCTTGAAAGGATAAAGAATCCGGCTCCGGTCTTGTATGACCAGAAACCGAACCGCTGTTCCAGGTAGCCGTATATGGAGGTAAGTTGCAGACGGTAATAGAGCGGCAGGAGTACGAGGGCAATAACCACGTATCCGAAGAAATATCCGAACGCCACCATCATGTATGAGAACTGGGTCTCTCCCACCCATCCGGGCACTGACATGAAGGTCACCCCTGACAGGGAGGCTCCGATCATGCCGTAAGCCACAACATACCATGGAGATGCTTTATTACCTATATAGAATGACTGATGATTGGCTCTTCGTGCAGTAATAAAGGTGATGGCAAACAGCAGGAGCGTATAGGCTGTAAAAACCAACAGGATGAGAGTAGGTGTCATAATACCGGAAAATTGTCCGCAAGATTACTAAAAAGATTGCAGATAAAAGTCAACTGTGGTCAGGTTTGCAGCAAATATTGGATTATTTTTGCCGCAAAGTCGCATTATGTCATCTCGTTTCCCTTCAAGACTGCTCGAAGAGGCCGTGAATGAGTTTGCCTCCCTCCCCGGCATAGGCCGCAAGACCGCCTTCAGGCTTGTGATGCACCTGCTGAGGCGTGACAGCGGAGAAGTCCGCCGTTTCGGCGAAACAGTCATCAGGCTCAGGGATGATGTGTGTTACTGCAGTGTTTGTCACGGTATCAGTGATACCCCGCTGTGCCAGATATGCAGTGATCAGTCGAGGGACACCTCTGTCATATGCGTGGTAGAGAACGTACAGGATGTGATGGCGGTGGAGAATACCAGGCAGTTCAGGGGATTGTACCATGTACTTGGCGGCATCATCTCCCCGGTTGATGGCATCGGTCCTTCTGACCTGACCATCAACAGCCTGGAAGAAAGGGTGCGAAGCGGCAGCGTCAGGGAGGTGATACTTGCCCTGAGCACAACCATGGAGGGAGACACCACAAATTTCTATATCTACAAACGGCTGTCGGGCTATGACGTGCGCATTACAACACTGGCGCGCGGCGTGGCCATTGGAGATGTTCTCGAATATACCGATGAGATCACCCTGGGGCAATCGATAGTCAACCGCTGCCTTTTCTCACTTCCGTCACAGGGCTGACAGGTTGGCTCAAGGGGCAGCCAGGGCTGACAACCAGGCCCCTGGACATACCGGGCTGACAACTAAGTTCCCGGGCCAGCCGGCGCTGACAGCTATACTCCCGGGCCAGCCGGCACTGACAGGCAGGCACCTGAGGCAGCCAAAGCTGACAGAGATGCACCCCGAGGGGCCTGGCCGATAGGGATACAGGGCTGACAGGTTGGCTCAAGGGGCAGCCAAAGCTGACAGAGATGCACGGCAATATCTTTTCAAGCCCGCCGGCTTTGGTCATTTGTATATTCTGAAAATCTTGCTTAATTTGATACAAATCAATATTGGTATGGCTGACACATTTGACAGATTCTTTTCAGATGCAACCCATCTGATGAAAAAATCGGCAATCAGGGAGATACTCAAGCTGACGCAGCGCCCTGAGATGATCTCCTTTGCAGGAGGACTCCCCTCACCTGACTCATTCCCCATAGAAGATATCCGGAGAGTGGCCTCAGAGGTACTTGAACAGGATGGCAAATCAGCCCTTCAGTACGGCACCACCGAGGGTGACAACAAACTGCGGGCTCTCCTTGCCGAACGGCACCGGAAAGACGGGCTTGAGATCGGACCGGAGAATATCCTGATCACTACCGGCTCACAGCAGGCGCTTGACCTGTGCGGAAAGATCTTTGTCAACCGCGGTGATGTGGTGCTGTGCGGACTGCCTTCATACCTGGGCGGGCTCAACGCCTTCGCAAACTACGGGGCACTGCTGAAGGGGATTCCCCTTGATGACCATGGAATGCATCCTGAACTCCTTGAAAAAACCATAACCGATCTGAAAAAGGAAGGAAAGATCATAAAGTTCATCTATATGATTCCTGATTTTCAGAATCCTACAGGCGTCACTATGCCCGCGTCACGCCGTCTTGAAATCATACGCATAGCTGAAAGGCATGATCTTTTGATTGTAGAGGACAGTCCTTACCGCGATGTGCGTTTTGCCGGGACTCCTGAACCGCTGATGTCTTCCCTTGACACGCATGGCAGGGTAATGACACTCAACACCTTCTCAAAGATACTTGCACCGGGTTTCAGACTGGCCTGGGTGACTGGCCACAGGGAGATCATTGACAAGATGGTGACGGCAAAACAGTCAACCGACCTCTGCACCCCTCCCTTTGTTCAGAAGATAGTAGCCAGATACATAGAGCAGGGGCTGCTTGATGCGAACCTGAAGAAGACAATAGCTCTCTACCACCGGAGACGTGATTTCATGTTGAAATGTTTCCGTGAGCTGATGCCTGAAGGTGTGAAATGGACCGAGCCTGACGGCGGACTTTTCCTCTTTGTGACTCTTTCTCCTGCCATGGATGCCGCACATCTGCTTGACAAAGCTATTTGCAAGAATGTGGCTTTTGTCTGCGGATCAGTATTTTACTGCAACAATGAAGGCCATAACACCATGCGGCTTAATTTCTCATACGCAGATGAAGAGGATACCCTTGAAGGTATCCGCCGGCTGGCGGAAGTAATAAGGGAGGAAATGGCCACCCCATGATCCGATGGAACTCTCGGCAGTAATTGTTTCCTACAATGTCAGGGAACTGCTCCGCGGTGCACTGCAGTCACTCATAGCTGCCGCACAGGCGACAGAGCACGAAATCATAGTTGTTGACAACAACTCCTCAGACGGCTCTGCAGGAATGGTCAGCCGGGAATTCCCTTCGGTCAGGCTGATCGTTTCAGATAGCAACGAAGGTTTCGCGTCAGCATGCAACAGGGGCATACTGGCCTCCTCCGGAGAGTACATCCTTATACTGAATCCTGACACTGTCACCCGTCCCGATGCCATCACCAGGGCACTGGATTTCATTAAAACAGTTCCGGATGCAGGAGCAGCAGGTGCCCATTTGACTGATAAAAACGGCAAATTCCTGCCCGAATCGAAAAGAGGCTTCCCGTCACCCCTTACCTCACTTTTCAGGTTTACCGGCCTGGGCAGACTCTTCCCGCGCTCCGCCTTCTTCAATGCATACTACCTGGGAGATAAGCCTGAGAACGAAACCTGCCGCGCTGACATCCTTACCGGAGCCTTCATGCTCATCCGCAGGAAAGCGCTTGATGAGGCAGGCCTGTTTGATACCTCTTTCTTTATGTACGGTGAAGACATTGACCTCAGCTGGCGCATAAGAAAGGCAGGTTTCAGCAATTATTACCTTCATGATGTCCACATCACCCATTTTAAGGGAAGCAGTTCAGGTCAGGAGATGGAAACCTCTGTCAGGCATTTCTGGAACGCTATGATAATCTTCTCGGAGAAGCATCTGGGGAAGGGGTGGCACGTGCCTGTCAGGGTGGCCGTAAGCCTTCTCAAATGGCTGTCACTGACCCGCCTGAGGGTGGCCAGAACGGTAAAAAAGTAAAATCCCTGTTAAAAAGGAGCTGCTCTACTATAATCTTATGACAGAATTTGAGTTATATTAGTTACATAAAGAATATTTGATCAACCTGATGAGAAAGGTTAGATACATAATTTGTATGATCCTTGTGGCTCATGCTGTATCCCTCGCCGGTCAGACAAAAAGCAGCCTGCGCGAACTTTTCGTATCTGCCGAGGGAGACATCCTCTTTGAAGATTACGCAGAAGCCCTGCCCAAATACATGAGCCTGCTACAGATTTATCCGGAGAATTTTAATCTCTATTACCGCATTGGCCAGTGTTACCTCAATACTCCGGGCGAAAAGGAGAAGGCTATCCCCTGGCTTGAGACTGCCGCAGGGCATATAAACCCGAACTACCGGAAAGGAAAGCTGCGTGAGACCGGGGCACCGTATGACGCCCTCTATTTTCTGGCAAACGCATACCGCATCGCCAATGACTTTGACAGGGCTCTGGAGACATATGATCTCTTCCTGAAGGATGTTGATACCGAAAAGTACGACACTGCACTGGTGAGATTTCAGATGCAGACCTGTCACAATGCCCGTGAGATGATGCGAAAACCGGTGTTTATCACTGACCGTAACCTCGGATCAACAATCAATGAGCGTTTCTCGGAGTTCAATCCGGTAATCTCAGACGATGAAAAAACACTGCTGTTCACACGTGAATTGCAGTTTTACGATGCCATATTCTGGTCACGGAAGATTGACGGCCAATGGACAGAACCGGTCAACCTGACTCCCCAACTGGGTATTGATCAGGATTATTACACCTCATCCCTCTCCCCTGACGGGCGAACCCTCCTCATGTACCGTACTGACACTTATGACGGTAATATCTATCTGAGCCGGCTGGAGGGGAATACATGGAGCAAGGTTGAAAAACTCAACAGCAATGTGAATACCAGGTACTGGGAATCACACGCCACCATGAGCAGAGACGGGAAGAAGCTATTCTTCACCAGCAACCGCAAGGAAAGCATCGGTGGCCTGGATATCTTCGTCTCTGTCCGCGACAGCTCAGGCAACTGGGGCCCGGCACAGAACCTCGGCCCCCGGATTAACACAATATATAACGAGGATACACCTTTCCTGGCAAATAATGACAGCACCCTCTTCTTCAGTTCCCGGGGACATTATAACATGGGAGGATATGATATCTTCAGGTCAGACATGGGGCCTGACGGACAATGGAGCGTCCCGGTGAATGTAGGCTATCCGCTGAACACCTCTGACGATGACATGTTCTTCCACCCGCTAAAAAGTGGTGATGGGGGCTATTATGCAAGATTTGCTGATGACGGATTCGGCAGGATGGATATCTTTTCCTGCAGCTTTTACAAGGAGCCCGCTCAACCTGTTACTGCCGGAAAAATCATTGAGACTGATTTGATTGCAGAAACAGCGGAACCGGGCACAGTGCCTCAGTTACCGGCTGACCTGCATGCTTACCTGAGGCTTCTCTCCGATACCCTGGTAAATGTCAGTTCAGCTGATCCGGTCAGCATTGGCCTCATTGCCGAAGCAAACTCCCTGCTGGAGATTGAAGTTGTCAAACCTGATTCGGAAATCAGAACAGAACAGCATACTTTAACTGATTCGACATTTACCTTTGTTTTCTCACCGGAGAGGGGCTCCAGCCTCGTGACTCTGAGACTCAGGGACAGTTTCGGGAATGACACTGCAACCTTTGTCAGGGTGCTCCGCACAGACAAACAGTTCCCGGAAAGCGATGAGATCGGGAAGCGGCCTGATGAGGCTGATATGGCCACTGACGGAGCCCTTGCTGCCGGCGGCAAAAGGAAAACCGGCATAACCACCGGCACACCGGTTGAGAAAGCCCCGTCTTCGCAGCACACCCAATCCGGCACAGAAGCAGGAGATACCTCTGACAAGGCACTGAAAGCCTCCGGCACAGAAGCGGCAGATGCAGCAGACCTGTCCGGGGATACTTCAGACAGATCAGCCAATGACACTTACTCCCCGGAGGAGGCAGGAAAAGGAAAATGCTGTTCATGGTGGTGGCTCCTGGCGCTTGCCGCGCTGTTGCTATTCTTCCTGTTATGGAGAAGAAGAAAAAAGAAAAATGATAAAGAACAATAATGTAACGACAATGAAGAGACTGGCCCTTTTACTGATTATTCTTTCTGCAACTTTTGTTTGCAGATCGCAGGACAATATCAGGCTGCAGGAGGCCTTCTATGATGCTGAATATTTCCTTATGAGAGGTGAGTTCAGCGATGCCCTCCCCTATTACCAGGGCATCTATGCTGCAATGCCTGACAATGCAAGCATCGCCTTCCGCATAGGTCTCTGTTACCTGAATATAGAGGGAAGCAAGAACCTTGCCATCGAATATCTTGAAAAGGCCTCACAGAACTTGACGGGTAAATACCGTGAGGGTTCACTCAGGCAAACTGAAGCACCTTATGAGGCGCTCTTCTTCCTTGGTGATGCATACAGGATCAACTATATGTTTGAAAAAGCCAGGGAAGCCTATACACGCTACCGCCAGACACTGCTGCCCACAGACCTTGAAAACCTCATGTACATTGACCAGCAGCTGGCAGCATGCAACAATGCTCCGGCAATGATGGCTTCCCCGGTTAAATTCACGGTGGAGAAAGTTGATGACGTCATCAATGACGCCAATGACAACTTCTTCCCGGTTGTATCACCTGACGGGAAAGCAATTGTCTACATGACCTCAATGAAGTTCTATGATGCAATTATGTTTTCCCGTTTCGCAAGAAACGAATGGAGCGCACCGGTGAATATCACTTCCGAACTGCAGTCTGACGGAGACCATTACGTTTCATGCATCACCTCAGACAACACTGTGATGCTCCTCTCCAAGGATGACAATATCAACAGTGACATCTGGATGAGCAAATATGACGGCCTGCGCTGGGAACCGGCACGAAAGTTAAAAAAAGAGATAAACACCAAATACTGGGAGGCTCACGGATTCATTACTGAAGACGGAACAACCCTGATCTTTTCAAGCGACAGGCCGGGCGGCTTCGGAGGCCTTGACCTCTATGTCTCGAAATTGGGACCTGACGGTGAATGGGGCTATCCGGTAAATATGGGACCTGAAATCAACACACCGTTCAATGAAGACAGGCCTTTCCTGGTCAACGACGGAAAAAAACTCTTCTTCGCCTCACAGGGACACCATAACATGGGAGGCTATGATATATTCTGCAGTGAGCTTCAGTACAACGGTTTATGGAGCACTCCGGAAAATATAGGATACCCTCTGAACACCCCTGATGATAATATCTTTTTCTGTCCTACAGATAATGGCAAAGGAGGATATATGTCATTTTCCGGAAGGGACGACAGTTCCGGAGGGGCTGACATCTATCGCGTCAGATTTAAATAATGCAGCTGAAGAGGTACAGTATGCTGCAAAAGGTTTAATTTTACAGGTAAACTGAGTTATGGGAATTAGGGGAATTTCATTTCTGATATTGCTGCTCCTGCTTTTGCCGCTTAACGGACAAAAGAAAAGTGAGCTGAAGGAGATATGGGCGGAGGCTGAATCTCATTACCTCTATGGTGAATATGAGCTGGCCAACCCGCTTTATCTTATTCTTAATGAACTCATACCTGGTAATTCCAATATCAAGTACAAGATCGGCAACTGTTACCTCAACATTTTCGATGAGAAACAGAAAGCCATTCCGTTCCTTGAGGAAGCTGTCAAAAACACCAGTTACAATTCCAAAACCGGCAAGCTCAAGGAGACACGTGCGCCCCTTGACGCCTACTTCTCGCTGGCAAATGCCTACCTGATAGCCAACAAGCTTGACAGCGCCATGAACACTTACAGGTTCTTCAGCCAGCTGATTACTGAAACATCATCGATGCAGAACAAGGAGTTCATAAATCAGCAGATGCAGGCCTGCAACGTGGCCTCCGAACAGATGAACAATCCTGTCAGGGTACGCATCCAGCCCCTGAAGGGATACATCAACCAGGGCCTGGTGAACGAAAGACCGGTGGTCAGCTTTGACGGCAACACAATGGCATATACTGAAAGAAGAGGACTTGAAAGCGTGGTATATGTCACCCGAATGGAGGGAACATCATGGGGAACACCGGTTGACATAACCCTTGAGGCATCCATGGGAACCGACTGCCACACAACTTCACTGAATAATGACGGCACCGAGCTATACCTGTTCAAGAATGACAACTATGACGGCAATATCTATGTGACCAGATATACCGACGGCAAATGGTCGCATATTGAAAAACTGAACAAAAACATCAATACAAAATTCTACGAATCGCACGCTGCCATATCATCAGACGGAAAGAAGCTTTACTTCACCTCCAACCGCGAAGGCAGCCTGGGTGAGCTCGACCTGTGGGTCTCGGAAAAGGATCAAACCGGTGACTGGGGAGTGCCTGTCAACCTGGGAAATGTGGTGAACACTCCCTACAACGAAGAGACACCCTTCATCTCAGGAGATGACAATACACTGACATTCAGCTCAGAAGGACACGGTTCGATGGGTGGTTATGACATCTTCCTTGCAAAACTGTCAAACAACCAGTGGACCACCCCGGTCAACATAGGATACCCCGTCAGCTCAACCGATGACAACATCGCCTTTCAGCCATTTGATAACGGCATGCAGGGTTTCTACTCAATCATGACCGGATACAAGAAGAAGGAGATAGCCCACGTTGATTTCAATGTACCTGACGAGGAGAAAAAAGACACTGTCACTATCAGCTTTGATCTGGCTGACCTTCCATATCTGACAAATGTTGACTCATCCATGCTCATCACTGACATGGTTATCAGGGATGTAAAGGATACTGATGAGACAGTTGAGCCCGATGTGCTCTATTACACGGTGCAGGTAATGGCGCTGTATAATCCTGTTGATCCGACCTATTTTGAGTATGCAGAGATATCGGTGTTCTATAACAGTGAAGACCAGTTTTACCGCTACACCACAGGCAGGTTTGACTCAAAGGCAAGTGCATACGAGGAAAGGGACCGGCTGCTCAGTCTCGGATACCCTGGTGATATCTTTGTAAAGAAAGTTTACAGGAATGATTCTGGAAAATGACGGGATCAGGCTTCGCGCAGTTGAGCCCGAAGACCTGGAACTGTTGTACCGCTGGGAAAACGACGAAAACAACCTGAGACAGGGAAACACCCTTGTACCCTATTCAAGGTATATCCTGAAAAAGTATATTGCCGAATCAGGAAAAAGCATATTTGAAACAGGCCAGCTCAGGCTTATGATTGACGTTATGCCCGATGAACGGACAATAGGCACTATTGACCTGTACGAATTCGATCCCTTTCATAATCGTGCCGGTGTCGGCATCCTCATTGCCGATGAGTCTGACAGGCAGAAGGGATACGCTTCGGCCGCCCTGGCCTGCGTGATAGAATATGCTTTTGAAGTCATCGGTCTGCACCAGCTCTGGTGCAACATCCTGGAGAGTAATGTTGCGAGCATGAATCTTTTCACCAATCACGGCTTCTCCATCTGCGGAACCAGGAAAGAGTGGACCAGGGTAAGCGACGATTATGAAACCGAACACCTCCTCCAGCTTATCAAACCACATAAGTAGATACTGCCTGCGCAGATTCAGGCTATTCGCCCCGGAAAAGTAGATACTGCCTGCGCAGATTCAGACTATTCGCCCCGGAAAAATAGATACTGCCCGCGCAGATTCCGGTGTTTGGACCTGAAAGGTTATTCCGCTGTCAGTATTAGTGCCAGGGCTGCCAATGCTGCTCCGCTCCTGTCTTTCAGAGCTGCCAATGCTACTCCTTCCATATCCTTCAGTGTGATCTGATTACTGTTTCCTTGCCCCGCGTCTGCTGCTTGCAGCCAGCATTCCGCAGGCGGCTGCTATGTCGGCTCCCCTTGACTTTCTTACTGAAGCTCCGATACCGGATGTCACCAGTTCATGCTTGAACTGCATCATGACAGAGATGCCTGAACTTTTCTCATCTTCCTCATCAACAGAATGATAAGGAAGAAGGTTAACCCTTATGCCTGTGCCGGCAAGAAGTCTCCTGAGCTCCTCAAGGTGCCTCTGCGAATCATTCCTTCCCTCAATCATCACATATGCCACGGTAAAGCGCCTTTTAATCCGGTTATCATACTGTTTCAGCATATCGAGTGTTCCGGCAAACGGCCATCGCGCCTCTGCGGGAATTACCTCAAGCCTCTCTTCCGGAAACGGCGAGTGGAGGCTGAGAGTGATGTTGCACTCAGTCTCGTCGAGCAGCCGCCTGACAGAAGGCGTTACCCCCACGGTTGACACCGTTACCCGTCTTCGTCCGGCTGCCAGGCCCCACTCGGCAGTAAGAATGCGGCAGGCACGTATCACCTCATCAATGTTGTCACCAGGCTCACCCATGCCCATCATCACTATATGGGTTATCTCATGGGGGATGCTGATAACCTGGTTGACTATCTCACCGGCAGTCAGGTTTCCGTTCCACCCGCTCTTTCCTGTGGCACAGAAACGGCATCCCATCCGGCAGCCCGATTGCACCGAAACACATACCGTCCGGCGTTTGTCATCCGGCAGAAATACCGTCTCGTGGGCCATGCCGTTTTTGCTGGTGAACAGATACTTGACGGAACCGTCAGAAGAAACCTCTGAAGCAGTGGGTGAACTCAGGCCGGGAACCGCATATTCTGACAAGATGCGCAGGAACTTCTGCGGGATGTCATTGATCTCATCAAACGACCTGATGCCCCGCCGATAGACCCAGTAAAGAAGCCTTCGCGAATGGCGTCTGTCAATCCCCAGCCTGCCCAGAAGCTCTTCACTCTCCTCCAGATCTGATCCTGCAAGCGTTTCTTTTTCCCGGCTCATATTGGTTTCTGCTCTGATATAAAGATATTAATTTACTGTTTTCCCTCTTTTTTTTACATCTTTACTACTCAAAAATGAAGTTAATTTCAGACCTGCCCTGATGGAAGCAACTGCCAAGAAGTCCGGATTCGGAACAGCCCCTGTCTATTTCACGGCCATTTCAACCATAATCGGAGCCATAGTGTTCCTCCGCTTCGGCTTTGCAGTAGGGACTCTGGGATTCTGGGGAACCCTGCTGCTTATTATCATGGGACACGCCGTGACCATCCCCACCGCCCTGGCAATCTCAGAACTGGCTACCAACAAGCGGGTTGAAGGAGGAGGAGAATACTTTATAATATCCAGGTCATTCGGTCTGAACATCGGCGCAACAATAGGCATTGCACTTTACCTGTCACAGGCAATCAGCGTAGCCTTTTACATCATAGCCTTTGCCGAGTCATTCGAATTCCTGTTCGACTTCGTTGCACAGCGATTCTCATTTATCCTGCCCAGACAGGTGATAAGCCTGCCGGCGCTTGTGATTCTCGGGCTGATGATACTGAGGAAGGGTTCCGCTACCGGTGTGAAGATGCTCTATGCCGTGAATGCCATCCTGTTTATCACCCTCCTGTTATTCTTTCTTGGCAAACCTGCTGAGGGCAGCCTGGCAACCGGGCAACTGCCATTGAGGGATATACGCAACATGAGCGATTTCTTCATTGTATTTGCCATCTGCTTCCCCGCCTTCACCGGGATTACCGCCGGTGTGGGACTGTCAGGTGACCTTAGGAATCCTGCCAGGGCCATCCCTCTTGGCACAATATTGGCAACACTGACAGGCCTGGTGGTTTACATTCTTGTGATCTGGAAGCTGGCCATCTCGGCCTCGCCGGAAGAGCTTCTTGCAGACCAACTGATAATGGGGAAGATAGCCATCGGGGGAGCTGTAATTATTCCCCTGGGTCTGGCAGCCACAACCCTCACCGCTGCCCTCGGCTCGCTCATGGTTGCTCCCAGAACCCTGCAGGCGCTGGCAAAAGACACCTCATTCCCCTCGATGAGACTTAACAGGTGGCTCTCATCAGCAAGAAGCCATGACGGAGAACCGGTGAATACCACACTGGTGACATTGCTGATAGCCTCGCTGTTTGTTCTGTTGGGCAGTGTCAACACAGTGGCTGAAATTATATCCATGTTCTTCCTGGTAACATACGGTTCTCTCTGCCTGATATCATTCCTTAACCACTTCGGCTCATCGCCTTCATACAGGCCGTCGTTCAGGTCAAAATGGTACCTCTCACTGACAGGCTTTGTGATTACAGTCATTGTGATGTTCAAGATAAATACGCTGTATGCCCTGACCGCTTACATACTCATAGTAATAATTTATTCATTCATAAATCATTACCATAAAAACCGGACAGGCTTGGAATCGCTCTTTGCCAACACCCTCTTCCAGATCAACCGTAATCTGCAGGTTTACCTGCAAAAGAGCGGGAGCAGGCGAAAGGAGAAAGAATGGAGGCCAGGGGTAATATGTATTTCAAAGGACTCCTTCAGGCGGGAAAGGGCTTTCCGGCTTCTGAACTGGCTCTCTTACAGTTATGGTTTCGGCACCTACCTGCACCGGATTGACGGGTACTACTCCCGGGCAACGAGTCAGCAGGCAGCGGAGGAGCTGGCTAAACTGATAGAATTGTATGAGACCACGCATAACCACGTCTATGTTGACACCATCATATCTCCCTCGTACACATCGGCCATTGTTCAGGCCATACAGGTACCGGGAATCTCCGGTATGGAAAACAATATGGTTGTCTTTGAATATGACAAGGATGATCCTGAGAACCTGCCGGAGATCATTGACAATATACGTCTCATCAAGGCAGGCAACTTTGATTTATGCCTCCTTGCCTCTTCCTCAAGGGAGATGATCTGCAGCAAGGGCATTCACGTATGGATCGATTTCAACGAGCCTGAGAATGCAAGCCTCCTGATACTGCTGAGCTTCATCATCTCAGGTCATCCTGACTGGAAGAAATCATTCATCAAGGTATTCAGCACATGCAAACCCGGTCAGGTTGAGGCGACACGACGGGAACTGGAGGCGCTGATCACTTCGGGCCGGCTTCCGATAACTGAAAAGAATGTGGAGATCATCGAGATCACTCACGGGAGCTCAGTCAAAAGTCTCATTAATGAAAAGTCTGCCACCGCTGCCATGGTGATGACCGGTTTCAGACCGGAGATGCTGAGGCAGAACGGTGAGGCCATCCTCGGTGGTTATGATGAAGCCGGCACCATCCTGTTTGTCAACTCGCAGTACCAGAAAGAGATTATATGAAAGCAAGAGGCTGCCTCCCGCAGGATGGCAGCCTCTTCAATATCATGCAGAACCCCTGCCGGTCAGTTCAGTCCCCTGTTCCTGAGCAACGGTTCTATTTCCGGCTCACGGCCGCGGAAGTTAAGGTACATCTTTTCGGCATCCATGATTCCCATCTTCTCAAGCACGTTCTTCCTGAACGATGTGGCAATGGCCTGATCAAACAGGCCATTCTCGTTGAATGCCTCAAAAGCGTCATGGTCAAGCACTGCTGCCCAGGTATATACATAATAACCGGCATCATAGCCGTCAATCATGTGCAGGAAATAGGTGCTCCGGTATCTTGGCTCAATCTCGGGTATCAGACCTATCTTCTTCATGGTCTCCTTCTCGAACTGCTGAGGATCAACCTGCACCGGAGCTTCAAGTGAGTAATAGGCCATGTCAAGAAGAGAAGCAGCCATGATCTCAACATTGTCAAATCCTGTGTTAAAGTAGCTTGCGTTCCTGATCTTTTCAACCAATGCTTCAGGTATTACCTCCCCTGTCTCGTAATGCTTCGCGTACATTGCCAGCACTTCGGGCTTCGTGGCCCAGTGCTCCATGATCTGCGAGGGCAGTTCAACTATATCCCATGCCACGGTGGTTGATGAGTAGGTGTTCTCCGCGAAAAGAGCCTGAAGCCCATGGCCGAACTCATGGAAGAGGGTCAGTACATCATCCATGCTCAGCAGGGCCGGCCTGCCTCCTGAGGGAGGGGTAAAATTGCCCACTATTGTAACAACCGGAGTGATCTCCCTGCCGTCAACTATCTTGTGGTCACGGTAACCTCCGCACCATGCTCCCTGGCGCTTGCTCTCACGCGGATAAAAGTCCATGTAAAGCACGCCTATATGGCTGCCATCGGCTTCCTTCACCTCAAATGCCTGTGCGTCGGGGTGAGGAAGGGGAATTTTATCTATGGGGGAGAAGGTGATACCGTAAAGTTTGTTGGCAACGGCAAAGGCGCCATCACGTACGTTGTCAAGGCGGAAATAAGGCCTCAGTTCGTTCTCGTCAAGATCATACCTGGCTTTGCGCAACTTTTCCGCATAGTACCACCAGTCATGGGGCTCAAGCTTAAAATTGCCACCAGCGGCGTCAGCAATCTTCTGCATCTCATCACGCTCACGCTTTGCAACCCGGAGTGACCTCTCAAGCAGGTTATTGAGCAGGTTCAGAACATTTTCAGGGGTTTTGGCCATGCGTGTCTCAAGCACAATATCAGCGTGGGTCCTGTATCCCAGAAGCTTCGCCCTCTCTGCCCTGATCCTTACAATGTCAGCCAATATCTTGTTGTTGTCATTCTCATTACCGTTGTTGCCACGATTAAGGTATGCATCATAGAGCTTCTTGCGCATATCACGGTTATCAGCATACTGCAGGAACGGAATCATGCTCGGTTTCCGGGTGGTGAAAACCCATTTGCCCTCCATGCCTGCGCTCTTTGCCTCGTCGGCAGCACCCGCAATAACACTCTCAGGCAGACCCTTCAGGTCAGCCTCGTCATCAATGACAAGCCTGAAGCTGTTGGTCTCCTCCAGGACATTCTGGCTGAATTTGACGGTCAGTAGAGAGAGCTCCTGGTTCAGCTTCTTAAGGATCTCCTGATCTTCCGGACCCAGGAGGGCGCCGTTGCGCACAAAGCTCTTATACATGTTTTCGAGCAGGAAAAGCTCCTCGTCATTCAGCTCTTCGGCTGCCCTGTTCTCCCAAACCGTTCTTATACGGCTGAAAAGCTCCGCGTTCAGTAAAACCTCATCACTGAAAGCTGACATTTTGGGAGCTATTTCCATCTGCAGCGCCTCAAGGGTATCATTGGTGTTTGCACTGGTCTGCGAATAGAACACATAGGCTACTTTCGACATCAGCTCACCTGCCCTGTCATATTGGGCTACAGTGTTGGCAAATGTGGGTGCCTCTGCATTTGCAGTGATCTCAGCTATCTGCAGCCTGGCAAGGGCAATGCCCGAGTCAATGGCAGGAAGATAGTGCTCGTTCCTGATCTGGTCAAAGGGCGGAACGCCAAAGGGAGTCTTCCATTCAGCATAGAAGGGATTGCCCTGCTCCTTCGTCTGTGTGTTGCATGAGACAGCTGCAAGTGCAACTGCCATAATGAGTATAAATGCTCTTCTCATCATAATATGATTTTGGTTTTAAAGGTATGATGGAATCCACATTACTGTAAACCATATAAACAGGTGTTTGTCTGTCCGGCACATGTGGATTTCACGTTAAGTTTTACTTTTGATTTCTAATTCAGTCCTTAAAGGTAGTTCTTTTAAACAAAACCTTCTATGAATTTTCATTCCCCGCCCGGAACCCGGGTCATGATCCGGGCCTTAACGAAGACTCTGAAAAGAAATTTTGTTGATAACTTATTAAAGTTTGAAACATTTATGACGGAAAAGGAGTATAAAGTGCAGTTGCATCTGTTAAATTTGATGCAATAATGACTAACCTCGCAAAATTATTGACAATTAGCCTATGAAAAGACGTTTACCCGGAATTATCTTGTCATCAATTACTTGCTGCCTGCTCATAATGTCGCTGAGCACTGCAGCCGGACAAACAGGTGACGGTCAGCCGGCCCAGGCCAGGTCAGCCGTTATCGATTCTGTGGCACACAGTCTCGCTGAAAGAATAAAGGTTTATCCCAACCCGGTCAGGAGTGAACTGATTGCCGATCATATTGAAGGCGTCACGATGATTGAGATATTTGATGTAACCGGGAATAAATGCCTTAACGAGGTATGCGACAATCACAACCAGATGACCATAGAGGTTTCCACGCTCAAGAAGGGGATTTATTTCATAAGGTTCGTCTCTCCCGGAGCAACCATAATGAAGAGATTTATTAAAGAGTAACCGGCACGTTCTTTTTTTATACACTAACCGCCATGGATATTCCGGGCGGTTTTTTTTGTTCACAGGTTGCTGAAAGATGTTACGGGCGGACTTTTGCTCACCGGTCGCATGAAAGGATATTCCGGGAGGCATTGCTGTTCTTCGCCTTTCCGGATTTGTTGACCATGGTATGCTGCATTGCAGGTTCCGGATTGATGAAAAATGATGCTGATGTGATTTCGGCTTTGACAAAAAGAAAAAGGGTGCCCCATTTGTATTATGTGACACCCTCTTAGTGTTTACCTGAAACTAACCAAAGAAGATTTTCCTGCTTTTTATATAAAGACGGAGAAAATCCGTAAAAGTTTACACTTTACCGAAAAATATTCATGGTGCCTTGCCGGTTACTCCGGGGCATCCTTTCACGGCTCCCTCACCTGCTCTATGTTATGACATCAAGCAGAGCTTGTATAAGTTTTCTAGGAACAAAAATGAGTCTTAAGAATTTGAGTTATATTTGCAGCCGCTGTGCCCGGTGGGCAAAGCCAGTCCGGAGAGATGCCAGAGTGGACGATTGGGGCGGTCTCGAAAACCGTTGTCCGGGTAACCGGACCGGGGGTTCGAATCCCTCTCTCTCCGCAATAAAGGGTGTAAATCAGATAGTTAAATGATTTATACCCTTTTTATCACCAGGAAATAGCAGATTTATCTGAATGCTATTCCCCCTGATTGTACATTATTTGAATAACAGCTGTGCGAAAGTATTGAGGTAAATCCTCCAGTTAGACCAGGTATGTCCGCCACCGGTAACATAAAAAGTATGGTTCAACTCGTTTCTCGTCAGAGCAACATCAAGGCTTTTTGCCATCTCGTATACAAAATCCTCAGTTCCGCATCCAACCCAGTACAATTTATATCCTGCATTTTTAACCGCCTGTAGTTTACTGTCAATGTCAGTCTGAGTATCACGAATACCCATGCTCAGAGGACAGATATATCCGAAAAGTCCGGGATATTCATTGGTTACGCTCAGTGTATGGCCTCCTCCCATTGAAAGGCCGGAGACAGCTCTTGCATCAGGGCTGGCAATTACTCTGAAGTTCTTCTCAACATACGGAATAATGTCCTTAACAATGCTGTTTATATACAGGTTGGCAAAGCCGGGAATGCTTCTGTCAAGGGCCTTTTCAGGCAGCATCGTTGTCCTTGCAGCCTGCTGCGAAGGATTGCCGTTCGGCATGACACAGATCATGGGCAGTGCCAGCTTCTTCTCAATCAGGTTATCAAGTATCTGGCAGGCACGGCCCATTGTGACCCAGGCATCTTCATCCCCGCCGCCACCATGAAGCAGATACAGGACCGGGTAGCTTTGAGTGCCGGTTTCATAACCATAGGGTGTATAAACATACATTCGCCTTGTCATACCAAGTGTCGGTGAATCGTACCACACTTTCAGCAGATTGCCACGCTGTCCGGCTTCAAAATAGTTGGCAGAGAGTTCACCCGGTACAAGTAATACAGAGAGGTACCTTGTTCCGTCTCTCTGCAGGAAAACATTATTGGCATCGTTGACTGACAGTCCGTCAACAATGAAATTATATGTGTAAAGTTCGGCAGGCAGCATGGGAATGGTGAGAATCCAGGTGCCTGCGGTATCTTTCTCCATATCGAGAGATGAATCAAAGCTCTTCATCCAGGAACCATACAGCCTGACAAGATTAGCCTGTGGAGCCAAAATCCTGAAAGTGATTGTCTTTTCTCCTATTTCCGGAGATTTAACGGGAGCTCTCCTGAAGTTTGGCACTTCTTGGGCAAATATCCCTGCAATGATAAACAGGCAAACAAGCGAAAACAATACTCTATTTTTCATGGTCAGATATTTTTATGTTTGGTAATAGCCTTATTCAGACATATTTGCCTTTCGTGCAATGATTGACAATTATACTGAAAATTCTCCGGACGAGCTTACCCTTTTTCCGAAAAAAGGTAAAAATATTGACCTCAGTTTCAGCGGTGACCACCTGCGCAGCGATATGATCTCCTGCCTTCGTGAACGGTGGCCGGAAACAGAGATCATAGTATCCGGCAACAGTCATTTTACTTTTTTTTGGCATCGTGATTAAACCTATGGAGCCAATCCACATCTGAGTTATTGTAGAGAGTGAAAACTATAGAAAACAATAACGAAAACAATTAATCATGAAAACAAGACTTTTCTTTACGTTGGTGGCTTTCATAGCCATGACGGTTGTTGTAAGTGCACAGACAACGGACAACACCCCCGTGACCGGTAAGGGCCGTGCAGCAGGTAACACTTTTGTGGATGCCAACAAAGACGGTATTTGCGACAATTATCAGAACGGCACCAGGCCTGGCCGCAGGCCCTATTCTGCCGGGGCAAACCAGGCTGCAGCAAATCGCGGACCCGGCAAGGGTTTGGGCCTCGCACAGGGCAACAGAAATGGTGAGGGCCGTAGTGTTGGAATGAAAGCCGGCAGAGGTGCCGGTCGTGCACAGGGAACCGTTCCCGGAAGAGGGCGGTACGCAGGCCGTGGCCCGGCATTCGTTGATGCCAACAAGGATGGTATATGCGACAACCTTCAAACCACTGCAGAGAAGAAATAACCCGTACCAGGGGTTAGATGAAAAAAGAGATCTGAAACAGGTCTCTTTTTTTTATAATTTTTATCGGTCTGCGGCAATCTCCTTATGCAATCACCTTTAAAGCCTTATAATCGCCGGCTGCAGATTGAATCCCTCCAGGTGCAGCAACAGGGGCGTGTTCCTCTCTTCCGCGCTGACACCCGTCATATCAATCTGTATCGTGCGCTTTTCTCCGGGTAACAACACCAAATAATTGTCATCAAAGAAAACCGGTGTCAGCATCTCGCCGTCAGTGGCCCGTAACACCTTCATCCGAAGGAAAAAGGCAACAACGCTTCCGCTGTTGGCCAGGTCAACGCTGACCTTGCCATCCTTGTTCTTCATCATCTGGCCAACGATTTTTGCCTCAGGCAACGAGGTCAGATTCTTCCTGTCACCATCCTTCGGGAACCAGTAGGTGTTGTCATCCATCTGGAGACCGGTAGAGACATAAGTGATGCGAAGATTCAGGAACTGAACCTTTGCCTGACTGCCAGTCAGATCAGGCTCCCATACCTTTACTATGCTGTTTCCGTCAACAACAATCTCCTCAGCCTTCTTCCATCTCTCCCTGCCGTTCTCATCGCTCAGCTTTGCCTCAAGCCTGAGCCCCTTGCGCTCTTTGGGCGTGGTGTTGACAACATATATCGCCGAATCAACAGGATTGAACATCATGTGCACCGGCGAGGCGCCTTGCCTGAAACCGTAAAAACCGGCATTCTGATCAAGATACCAGTCGTAAAGCTGCCCCTTGAGCGCCGGCCACGGATTCTGGCTCTTCCAGACCAGGAAACCTGTGTACCAGTCCCACATGTGCGATGTATATCCCTCAGCAAGAGCCCGGTACTGCTCAAAGTTCAGCAACTGTGCCTTCCTGACGAAATCTGCCAGGTCAGTGGGTTCTCCCAATTGCTCAATCATCCCGCCGTAGCCCATATATTTATGATACCGCCATACCTCATTTATTTCGCTGCCAGCGGGAATCACCAGGTCCTTCTCGTCCATCATCTTCCTGAGACTCTCGATGTTGGGCAACCCCACTGACCCTATCTCCGGATTGAACGGATGCCATTTCTCAGAGAAGAACCAAAGGGGTTCCCTGATATTATACGGCCCGTCAGCAGTCCCGCCGATGGTGTTACGCGAGAGCTCCGGAGAAGTTGACTCGCTCAGATAAATCCTTGTTCCGTCAAGTTCCTCAAGCTTCTGACGGATCAGAGTATCAATATCCGCCGGAGGCGGGAACTCATTTCCCCCGCAGACAAGATATAGGGAAGGATGGACCCTGAGCATCTTCACCTGGTCCTCCACAGACCTGAGGAAAAGAGCATGATCATCAGGATACATGCGCCGGACCTCCTGGCTGTCCGCCTTCCTGACCGTGTCAGGCCACCTTCCGTTGCAGTCGCCGGTGATCCACAGGTCCTGCCACACCAGTATGCCGTTCCTGTCACAGGCTTTATAGAACTCCGGCCTCTCGGTAATTGATCCGCCCCAGACCCTGATCATGTTCATATTCATCTCGGCATGCATCTTCACCTCAGCCTCATAACGTTCCGGACTGAGGCGCATCATTCCGTCTGAAGCTATCCAGTTGGCGCCACGGATAAAAAGTTTCTGGCCGTTGATGGTAAAGACCCGTGCCCCGGTTGAATCATCAAAGTAGCTTCCCGCTTCACGGAATCCGAACATCAGGTCCTCCCTGTCAAGCGTGTTGCCTTTTTTGTCACTGAAGATAATTACTGCAGGATACATCGCCGGCTGACCCATACCGTTGGGCCACCAAATCCTGGGGTCACTCTTTTTCTGTTCCGCGAAGGTAAAGGTCACGGTGCTCCGAGGCGGCAGTTTCAGCTTTTTTCTGTCAGTAGATCCCATGTATGACACGGCTATCTCCCCTTCCACAATCCTGTCGGTCGGATTCACCAGTTCGGCGGAGAAGGTCACGAAAGCAGGAGCCTGCAACTCGCCGGGGAGCCGTTCACCGGGAACCCTCGTACGGGCAAAGCCGTTTCTTATGTCAATATCACCAGTGATTTCAATTGTCACCGCATCCCATATCCCCGTATTCCTGTCCCTGACCGGCTGAATCCAATCCCACCCTGCCGTAAACTGCATGGTCACATCACGGCCAATGGTTCCGTCACCCCCCTGTCCGCCGTTGGGTTTTCCCGGATTAAGCGGCGGCTCTACCTTGACTGCCAGCCGGTTATGACCCTCATGGTTCAGAAGGGAGGTTATATTGTATTTCCTGCGGAGAAACATACCGTCAGTAGCGGTGTCACTGAGGAGGTTGCCGTTGAACCATATCTCGGCCCTGTAGTTTATCCCCCTGAAATTGAGCCATACCTGGCGTGTGGAGTCAAGGTCCGGTATTGAGAATCTTGTGAAGAACCAGTATGTGTAATAATCGCGGCCCACATCCCATACATCAGGAATATTCTCGTTATTCATTCCGTACCATGGTTCCGGCATGAGGCTGTTATTGACCAGGGTAGTCAGGACAGTGCCGGGAACAGTGGCATTTATCCACCCCTCCGGTGCAGGGTCATCTGTGGTCAGCGCCCTGCCGTCAACAGTTACTTCCGATGCGCGGATTGCCCTCCATCCGGTTGTGACAGGTGTCTCCTGGGAGAAGAGCAGCAAAGTCAAACTCAATAAAATACCGGTTATAATGACCTTTTTCATTTGTTGTTCCCTTATAAAACAAGTACGGAAAGATATTAAAATTATCCTTTCGCACTGCGGCAGGCAGGGCATAAATGCCGTAAAAGACTCATCATCAACGCTTAAAACGATGAAGTTACAGGCAAATTGACCGGTGCCGGGGAAATAATAATTTAATGCCAGCTATTTGATTTTACCCGGGGAATTTCAAAATTGCATGTTTATTTCGTTTACAGATGCACCCCACCCTTGTAGCAGCCAGGGAAAGGCTGTTTGCACTTATTCTGACCCAGCACCGCAGATGGGGCACCATACTGATGCCATACATGCTTGAGAAGATGGCGGGAAGGGAGTATTACATCACGGAAGAGGCGCTGTCGCCATTCCCCAATAGCTTTACCCTTTCAGAACTTGATAACGAGCAGAAGGAGGCGGTGCGGCTTGTCAATGAATACTCAGACCGCAACCTCTTCAAGCTTTTTTCAAAACACCGGAATGTCAGGGAGTTCCTGGAAAATATTGGCGAGAAGGAGTTCAGCGAACTGATAAAGCCGTTTATAGAGTCGAGGATTGCACAGTGCCTCCGGATAACACTGAATGAGGAGATACCCCTCTTCCTTCAGAAGCCGGGAGTAAACACCCTTCATCATGAAGACAGACTGGAAATCAATCCATTGACGGCAGATCCCGTGTTCCGGTTTGACCGTACTCCCGATGAAACCGCGTATAGCCTGATTGTGGAGTCAGCCGGCAAACAAGTCAATCTTCGCGGCCAGCAGATTGAGATACTGTCAAACAGGCCATGCATCATCAGGTCGGGGCATACCATCCACTTCATCGCTGAAATTGAAGGGATCAAAATCAAGCCTTTCCTGACCATGGAGAGGATCATCATTCCTGAGAAAACAGCGGAAAAATACTTCTCCACGTTCGTGCTCCAGGTGGTCAACAATCACCGGGTGACAGGGAGAGGGTTCTCCTTTAAGCACTCGGAAGCGGAGAAAAAAGCATTTCTCACTGTTGAGCGTACCATCACCGGAGTTCCGGCAGCCATACTAAAATTCCGCTATGACAACAGGGATGTTTATTATCCTGATGATATTACCCATTTCACAGCATTCAGCAATAAGGAGGGCCATTTCATCTTCCTGCGGAAGGAACGTGATGCGGCATGGGAAAAGAGTTGTCTGGATGCACTTGACGAAGCGGGCCTGACAAGTGATGACGGCATTAACTTCACCACCCCGTGGACCAGGGAGCCGGAAGGGGAAGCAATGTACAACCTTATTGAAACAGTCTCCTATAACAGGAAGAGACTGGAGGATGCGGGTATGATAATCCGTACCGGATATCTTGACCGGCCCTTCTCCCTGCACAAGGTTGAGGTGAGAATCAGTCACACGGTAATAAATGACTGGTTCGATCTGAAAGCAGAAGTGATCATAGGACCGTTTACCATTCCCTTTACACGTTTCAGGAGAAACATTCTTGAAGGTATCCGCGAATACCCGCTGCCTGACGGAACAGTTGCCATTCTCCCGGAGGAATGGTTTGCCAGATACCGGGGACTGTTCGAGATGGGCACTGCCAGCGATGACGGTCTGCTGCTGCACAAGCAACATTTCAGCATCTTGAGCGAGGCTGTCTCATCGGAAGAGTGCGACCTCTGTACCGGGCTGGCGAAGCTTGTCATGCCTGAGAAGCTGGAGATATTGTCTGCACCGGAAGGGCTTAAAGCAGAGCTGCGGCCCTACCAGAAGGAGGGAATGAGCTGGTTACATTTCCTGCAGTCAAACAACCTCGGCGGTTGCCTTGCTGACGACATGGGTCTTGGCAAAACACTGCAGGCCCTGGCACTGCTCATGTACAACAGGGAAAGAATGAAAACCCTCATGGCAGGCCGAAACTGTTCAGAACAGGGCGCTGACGGCAGTGACCGGATGCAGCTTACCCTCTTTGGCAGGGAAACACCCCCGGCCACCTCCCTGATCATTGTGCCGGCATCGCTCTGCCACAACTGGCACAATGAGATAAAACGCTTCTGTCCGTCAATGAAGACACTGATCCATTACGGTGCATCACGGCACAGATCAGCGTCACACTTTAACAGCTATGATATAGTACTGTCAAGTTATCATACGGTCAGGCAGGATATTGATCTCTTCACCAGGGTTTGCTTCTTCTACGTGGTACTTGATGAGAGCCAGCATATCAAGAACCCCTCCTCACACCTCTACAGGTCGGTGATGAGGCTGAGGGCTGAACACAGGCTGGTGCTTACCGGAACGCCGGTAGAGAACTCACTGACCGATCTGTGGACACAGCTTAACTTCGTCAATCCCGGGCTGCTGGGATCACTCGCATTTTTCAGGAGAGAGTTTGCCAGGCCAATCGAAAAGAACAACGAAGAAGAAAAGGAGAACAGGCTCAGGAAGATAATCCGGCCTTTCATCATGAGACGCACCAAGGAGATGGTGGTGAGTGAGCTTCCTCCGGTAACGGAGCAGGTTATTCAATGTGACATGTCAGACGAACAGGCTGCCATTTACGAAAAGGAAAAATCTGCTGTACGCAATGCCATCCTGGAAAACATAGAGTCTGTTGGCATTGAAAAATCAGCCATCATCGTTCTTCAGGGGCTGATGAGGCTCCGGCAACTGGCAAACCACCCCGTTATGACCGATGAAAACTACAGGGGAGGCTCGGGCAAGTTTGATGCCGTGACACATAACATTGAGAACGTGGTGGCTGAGGGACACCGGATACTGATATTCTCATCATTTGTCAAGCACCTCGAGCTGTTCCCCGGATGGCTCGACAAGAACGGCATAGGATACACCATGCTTACCGGTTCTACCAGGGAACGTGGGAAGGTGATAGGCTCCTTCAGAAATAATGAAAACATCAGGGTTTTCCTGATTTCGCTCAAGGCCGGAGGAGTCGGGCTAAACCTTACAGAGGCTGATTACGTATTCATCCTCGACCCGTGGTGGAACCCTGCATCTGAGATTCAGGCGCTCAGCAGGGCGCACAGGATAGGCCAGGAGAAAAGGGTCTTTGTTTACAGGTATATCTCCGGTAACACCATCGAGGAGAAGATCCATCGGCTGCAGGAGAAAAAATCACGGCTGGCCGGAACGTTCATCGATGTCAACAATCCGCTGAGCGACCTCGGCGTGAACGAAATGCTTGAGATACTTAACTGATTTTTTTATAAATTTACTCTTGAATTTACAAACCTTCTAAAAACGCTGTGATGAACACCTATCAGAACCATCCTCTTGCCGGGGCTGTCGATCTTGACAGCGCATTCAATAAACTGTGGAGTTTTTACAAGAAATACTTCCTGGGATTGTATGTCATATCCGTAGCCGGATCACTGCTTTCATCCATGTTCATCTCAGGCCTCGACCTGGCAACACTTCAGACAACAACCGATCCCGTCGAAATGCTTGAAATAATGAAGGGTTTTGCCGGACCCTATGCCCTGGCTCTCCTGGTAGCATTGGTGCTGAGCGTTCTGCTGCATGCATGGGTACTGGAGAGGCCTGCGGGAGAAGCAGGCTTCATATCTGCCCTGCTGAAAAAATCACTTGTTGCGCTGGTTCCATACATGGTTGCGATGATCATCTTTGGAGTGATGGCCGTGATGCTGGTGTCAATCGGAATTGTTCTCCTGGTTCTTCCGGGGCTCTTTGCAGCCATTTACATGGCGACTGTCGGGGTATTTGTAATGCCGGTGATGCTTACCGAAACCCGTAACCCGCTGGAGGCACTTACACGTTCATTCAAACTGGCACACAAAAACCTGTGGACCAACATTGGCTGGGTTATTGTAGTCATTCTTATTCTGATAGTTGCAGCCCTGGTCCTCGGGGCCATAGTGATGCTTCCGTTTACCGGATCATTCCTAAAGTCAATAGCCAACCCTGACGAAGCTGCGGCAATGCTTGAGATGGCACGGAACCCTGTTTACATCGGCCTCAGTGCCCTGACCGGCGGCCTGGTGACACCGGTCATGCCGATACTTGCGTTCCTGCTATATTTCAGGAACAGGGGTGAGGAGGTGGCTGTTGAGGTTACAACCGATGATGGCAACACTGTAAAGGTAGAAGACCTGTACCCGCCAATGCCTCCCGTGGAATAACAGCACCCGGAACGGAATAACCTGCTTTACCGGCTGAACCTTTTCAGCATCCTGCCGGAGATCTTCCCTTCAGGCCCTCTTTGCAGGTGATGAGCTTCACCATGACAGCCGGGCCACCGGTGGCGATCATCTGCGCTGCCAGGATGTTAATTATTTCATAACAAAATTGCTGAAATACCCATCGGTAACCATTGTCTCCATGCTGGATGGTATTGATCCGGAAGCTCTGGCACCGGCCAGTCATGGCAACCGATTGCAGTGCCATTATTGCAGTAATTACGAACCTTTTTTTATGTGCGAATTATTGCTGTTTTGAGACTCTGGTTTAGTTTTTTATTGCTATTTTTCCGACAAAGCTGAAAACCAATTCACGAATGATATGAAAGAGTACATAAACGACGACTTCCTGCTCCAGAGTGAGTCAGCCCGCAAGCTCTATCACGAACATTCGGAAGGATTTCCAATAATTGACTACCACTGCCACCTCAGTCCCGAAGCCATTGCCAACGACAGGCGCTTTGAGGACCTCGGGCAACTCTGGCTTGAGGGCGACCATTATAAGTGGCGTGCAATGCGCGCCAACGGTATAGATGAGAAATATATAACAGGTAAGAACACCACTTTCCGGGAGAAATATGACCGTTGGGCAGAGACCGTGCCGATGACCATGCGCAATCCGCTGTATGCATGGACCCACCTGGAGCTGAAGAGGGTCTTCGGCGTGGGCAGGCTTCTGAACCCTGATTCGGCTGCTGAAATATGGGAAGAATGCACCGCCCTTCTTCAGCAACCCGGATATTCTGCACGCGGACTCATGAAGAAATTCAATGTTGAAGTGGTATGCACTACCGATGACCCCATTGACAGCCTCGAACATCATAAAACAATAAAAAAGCAGGGCTTTGAGATTAGAGTCCTGCCTGCATGGAGACCGGACAAGGCCATGTCACCGGAAGATCCTGCAAAGTTCATAGACTATATTAATAAGCTTGAAGAGACTTCAGGAACTGAGATCAGGGGATTTGCCTCACTGATAGAAGCCCTGCGTGTCAGGCACGCTTACTTCGCTGAAGCGGGATGCGTCATCAGTGACCATGGCATCGAACAGTTCCATGCCGATGATTACACTGAAAAAGAGGTGGGATATATCCTCCGGAAGGTGCTTTCAGGGTCACACCTGGAGAATAGTGAGATTTCAAAATTCAAGTCAGCCATGCTATATGAGCTGGCAGTAATGGACAGCGAGAGAGGATGGGTTCAGCAGTTTCATTACGGTGCCATCCGTAACAACAACAGCCGGATGTTGGCGCAATTAGGCCCGGATGCCGGATATGACTCCATTGGTGACTTCACGGTTGCCAGATCACTTTCGAAATTCCTCGACAGGCTTGATGCCGGAGGCAACCTGGCAAAAACGATACTCTACAACCTCAACCCGAGAGACAACGAGCTGATAGCAACCATGGCCGGCAACTTCCAGGATGGCCCGGTCCCGGGAAAGATACAGTTCGGGGCCGGCTGGTGGTTCCTTGACCAGGAAACGGGTATGATCAACCAACTCAATACACTGTCACTGATGGGCCTCCTCAGCAGGTTCACAGGGATGCTCACTGACTCGCGCAGCTTTGTATCATACCCCAGGCATGAATACTTCCGAAGAATTCTCTGCAATATGCTGGGTGATGATATTGAAAAAGGGAAGCTGCCTGAATCGGAAATGAAGACCATAGGTAAGATGGTTGAGATGATATCTTATTACAACGCCAGGGATTTTTTCGGTTTCTGAAACGACCAAAAAGAGATAGATGATATCAGGTTTTAAACGGATTAATGTTGCACTGGTGATGGAAGAGACCGTTCTTGTTCCGCTCTTCTGTCATTCTGACCCTCATATTTGCAAAGGATCAGGAAGGTACTCCTGACCGCAAATACCAACACATAAATTAAGCACATAAAAAAATATGTCCTCAGAAACCACACAATCCAGGATGACAAACTACAGATGGGCCATCACCTCATTGTTGTTCTTTTCAGTAGTGATCAATTACATGGACCGCCAGGTGCTTTCACTGACCTGGAAGGATTTCATAGCACCTGAGTTTCACTGGACCAACAATGACTACGGTACCATAACCGGTCTTTTCTCGATCTTCTATGCCGTCTGCCTGCTGTTTGCCGGAAGGTTTGTCGACTGGATAGACACCAAAAAGGGATTTCTCTGGGCAATAGGAATATGGTCTGCAGGCGCTGTGCTTCATGCCTTCTGCGGGATAGCAACATCAGGCATCGTTGCCGGAAAATGGCTGGTGGGGTTTGAGGAGGCACGAAGGATAATCAGTACGGTGGATGATATCGGGATTGTAACTTCGGTCAGCGTCACACTCTTTATTTTTGCACGCTTCGTGCTGGCCCTCGGGGAGGCGGGTAACTTCCCTGCAGCCATCAAGACAACAGCAGAGTTCTTCCCCAAAAAAGACCGCGCATTCTCAACAAGCATATTCAATTCCGGAGCACAGGTGGGAGCCCTGATAGCACCCATAACCGTACCGGTCATTGCAGCAAAATACGGCTGGGAAATGGCATTCATAGCCATCGGCGCAATCGGGTTTATCTGGATGGGATTCTGGACCTTCATGTACAAAAAACCTCATGAGCACCCCCGGGTAAATAAGGCAGAGCTTGACTATATCAACCAGGACATCATCGCGGAGACGAAGGCAAATAACAATATAGCCAGACCGGAAAAAAAGATCTCTTTCCTGCAGACATTCAAATACCGCCAGACATGGGCGTTCGCCTTCGGCAAGTTCATGACTGACGGGGTATGGTGGTTTTACCTCTTCTGGACACCGGCTTACCTGAGTGACGTTTACGGACTGACATCAGATACTACAATGGCAAAAACACTGATTTTCGTGCTTTACGCGATTGTAATGCTCTCAATCATAGGTGGCTGGCTGCCGAAATACTTTGTTGACAAACTGGGTATGAATCCCTACGCCGGCCGTATGCGTGCCATGCTGATCTTCGCATTCTTTCCGTTGCTGGCCCTGCTGGCACAGCCGCTGGGGCATATCTCCTACTGGTTCCCGGTTATTATAATAGGTATTGCCGCGGCTGCGCACCAGGCCTGGTCTGCCAATCTCTTTTCCACCATCGGTGACATGTTCCCGAAATCGGTTATCGCCACAGTTACCGGGATAGGCGGAATGGCGGGCGGCGTCGGAGCCTTCATCATCAACAAAGGCTCAGGCGCCCTGTTTGACTTCGCATCAGGCTCAACCATGGTCGACGGTCAGGTTGCAGTAATGACCAGGGAACTGCTTGCCGCCGGAGCACAGTACCTTAACGGCCCCATAAAGTTCTTCGGATTCGAGGGCATCAGGGCAGGTTACTTTATTGTCTTTTGCATCTGCGCTGTAGCTTACCTCATCGGATGGGTAGCGATTAAGATGCTGGTTCCGAAATACAAACCGATAGTAATTGACTAGAAAAACAGTAAGATGAATGATTTCAGTGATCTGAGAGGAAAAGTGGCCGCCATCACCGGCGGCAGCGGAATAATTGGGAAAACTCTCGCCAGGGGGCTTTGCAATGCGGGTATTAATGCAATAATACTTGATTACAAACCGGAAAGGGGGAAGTTAACTGCAAAAGAGATAAGTGCAGGAGCTGAAGGTGGAACAGCGATCTGTTTTGCAGCAGATGTGACTGACAGAGAGTCACTTATCAGGGCGCGCGAGAAAATCAGGGAAAAATTCGGTGCTCTCGACTTCCTCATAAACTGCGCCGGAGGCAATAAAGCCACCGCCACAACGGCAAAAGAGGTCATTGCGGAAAGCGAAAAAGAGCTGAAAGGAACTTTCTTCGACCTTGATATCGAAGGATTTGACGGTGTCTTTGATCTCAATTTCAAGGGAACGGTGCTGCCCACGATGATTCTGGCGGAAGATATGGTCAGAAGAGGGAGTGGCGTCATCCTTAATATCTCCTCAATGAATGCCTACAGGCCGCTAACCAAGATACCCGCCTATTCAGCAGCCAAAGCAGCCATTAACAACTTTACACAGTGGCTCGCTGTCCATTTTGCACCCGCCGGAGTGAGGGTCAACGCCATCGCACCCGGATTCCTGCTGACCAATCAGAACCGGTTTCTGCTGACTGATGAAAAAACCGGTGAGATGACTCCGCGCGGCAGGAAAATTATATCAGCCACACCAATGGGACGCTATGCAGAGCCGGAAGAACTAATCGGCACAATGCTCTATCTGCTTTCTGATGCCTCATCGTTTGTCACCGGGGTAGTGATACCTGTCGACGGAGGTTTCAGTGCATTCAGCGGAGTCTAGAGATTTTTGGGCAACTGGTTCTTTTATTTACAACGAACCAGTAATTATGTTGAAGTTAGCAACATGGTATATTATTCCGAATACAGACCCGACAACGGCTTTGACAGGGATAAAATCAGAGCCGCCCTTGAATCTATCCTTGGCAGCTTCAGCGAAAGGAAGCGGATGCTGATACTGCCGCCCGACATTACCCGGGCACACTCGGGCGCCGGGATGATTACCGAACTGCTCCGGGAGAAGCTGGGTGAACGGATCACTGACATCCTCCCGGCCCTTGGTACGCATACGCCCATGGAGACAGCCGAACTTTCAAGGATGTTCGGAAGAACGCCACGAACACTCTTCAGGGAACACCGTTGGCGAACAGATATAGAGGAACTTGGGAGGGTGCCTGCATCATTCGTGTCATCGGTTACCGGAGGACGCCTCAACTTTGATTACCCGGTGCAGGTTAACCGCCTCCTCTCATCAGGAGGGCATGACCTGATAATCTCCGTTGGCCAGGTGGTGCCGCATGAGGTGACCGGCATGGCCAATTACAACAAGAATGTTTTCGTGGGCTGCGGTGGCAGCGAAGCCATAAACAAGAGTCATTTCATCGGGGCGGTACATGGTATTGAAAACATCCTGGGCACAACTGACAACCCGGTCAGGGCGGTGCTGAACAAAGCTTCCGAAATAGCCGCCCCGCGGTTGCCACTGCTTTACATCCTCACGGTGGTGGCCCCTGATAACCAGGGCTGTCTGAAAATCATGGGCCTGTTTGCCGGTGATGACATTGAATGCTTCAGGCAGGCTGCCGCACTCTCGCGCAAACTCAACTTCACCATAATGCCCCGCAGACTGAAAAAGGTGGTGGTATGGCTCGATCCTGAAGAGTTCAAAAGCACATGGTTAGGCAACAAGAGTATCTACCGGACACGTATGATGATTGCCGACGACGGCGAACTGGTGGTGCTGGCCCCCGGGGTCAGGACCTTCGGGGAAGATCCCGCCATTGACAGGCTTATCAGAAAATACGGATACCGCACCACTCCTGAAATACTGGCATTCACCGAAGCCAATGACGACCTGAAGGAAAACCTCAGCGCCGCTGCACATCTCATCCATGGCTCGCCGGAAAACCGTTTCAGGGTGACATATGCAGCCGGCCACCTCAGCCGGGCAGAGGTGGAGTCAGCAGGCTACGGCTTTGGTGACATTGACCTGCTCATGAAGCGGTATGACCCGCAGAGCCTCCGGACAGGTTTCCACACCACTGCTGACGGAGAAGAGTTTTACTTTATCTCCAATCCCGCTACGGGGCTCTGGAAAGCGGCTGAACAGGAACAGTGATATGAAGATTGTCATAGACGAAAATATACCCTTCATCAGGGGCGCCTTTGAGCGGTGGGCCGATGTGGTTTATGCACCTGGCCGCAGCATTGATGCGCGTATGGTGGCAGATGCAGATGCGCTTATTGTCCGCACACGCACCAGATGCGATGCTGCCCTTCTGAAAGGAAGCAGTGTCAGGATAGTAGCCTCGGCCACTATCGGGTTTGATCATATCGATACCCTCTGGCTGGAGCAGAATGGGATTAAATGGGCCAATGCCCCGGGGTGCAACTCAGGCTCGGTGATGCAGTACATCACCTCCCTCCTCTTTTTTCTGGCGGAGAAGCACTCGTTTGACCCTTGCTCAATGACGCTTGGCATAGTGGGCGTTGGCAATGTCGGATCAAAGGTGGCAAGGGCGGCAGGCGCCATTGGCATGCGGGTACTGTTAAATGACCCGCCACTGCAGAGACAGAAAGAGGGTTCAGAGGATTTCCGCATGGAGGCAGGCAGGGGTGGAACTGAAAACCACGGCACAGATTTGTATACTGAGGCAGGCAGGGGTGGAACTGAGTTCCACCCACTACGTACATTATTGACAGATTGTGATATCATTACATTTCATGTTCCCCTCACCCGCGAAGGTGATGACAAAACATTCCACCTGGCAGACCGGGATATCCTTTCGCGGCCTGGCAGGCAGAAAATCATCATCAACTCATCGCGCGGCGAGGTGGTAGACAATCTTGCGCTGCGTGAAGCGCTGAAGTCGGGCAGAGTGCGCGGCGCCGCCCTTGACGTATGGGAAGGGGAGCCGGCTGCCGACCCGCAGCTGATTGAACTGGCAGACATCGCCACACCTCACATTGCAGGTTACTCCGTTGACGGCAAGGCCAACGCCACCATCAGCTCCGTCGGGGCGGTGGCTGCAGAACTCGGTTTGCCAATGCACGACTGGGCCCCGGCGGAGCTGCCGCAGCCGGCCATGCCGCTTATTGACCTCACCGGCAAGGGCGGCGCCACAGCCGTTGAAATAGTGGCACATGCAGTAAAACATACATACAACGTGAAGGAGGATGACCTCCTCTTCAGAAACAACAGGGAGAATTTCGAGTACCTTCGCGATAACTACAGAATCAGGCGCGAATTCTCCTCATACAGGGTCAAAACCAATGACCCGGAAGCAGAACGCATTCTGGGAAAGCTTGGTTTTCAGATAATTAAATGAGATTAAAAATATCTATATGAAAGCAGACATTGGACTGATTGGGCTTGCAGTGATGGGTGAGAACCTGGTGCTGAATATGGAGAGCCGTGGTTACACCGTGGCGGTTTTCAACCGTACAACAGAAAAAGTATCAGCATTTGTGAACGGACGGGGCAAAGGGAAAAAACTCATCCCCGCATACTCTCCCGGGGAGTTCATTGCAAGCCTCAGCCGGCCGAGAAAAGTAATGCTGATGGTAAAGGCAGGCAAACCGGTTGACGACTTCATTGAACTGCTGATACCGCTGCTCGACAAGGGAGATATCATCATAGAGGGGGGCAACTCTCATTTTCCTGACACTATCAGGAGAACTGCCTATGTTGAAAGCAAAGGTCTCCTTTATATCGGCACAGGAGTTTCAGGAGGTGAAGAAGGCGCGCTGCTCGGCCCTTCGCTGATGCCCGGCGGTTCCGTGGAGGCATGGCCTCATGTGAAGGATATTTTTCATTCCATTGCAGCCAGGGCTTCTGATGGCGCCCCCTGTGTCACATGGATAGGTGACAACGGCGCCGGTCAATTCGTAAAAATGGCACACAATGGCATCGAGTATGGCGACATGCAGCTGATATGCGAAGCTTACCACCTGATGCTAAGTTCCGGAGCTTTCACCTATGATGAGATGGCTGATATATTCGACGGGTGGAACAAGGGTGAGCTTGACTCCTTTCTCATACAGATAACCGGTGAGATACTCCGGTTCAGAGACACCGACGGCCAGCCTCTGGTCACCCGTATACTTGACTCGGCAGGCCAGAAGGGAACAGGCAAATGGACTGTCATCAGCGCCCTTGACCATGGGGTGCCTCTCAGCCTCATCGGCGAATCGGTCTTCGCCCGTTTCATCTCAGCAATGAAAAAGGAGAGGGTGAAAGCCTCTCCCCTCTTCAACAATCCGGCCGGGGTGACCATCAGGGACAAGAAACAGTTTGTTGATGATATCCGCAGAGCACTGTACGCATCAAAGATCGTCTCCTATGCACAGGGTTTCAACCTGCTCAGGAACGCCGCCGCAGAATACAAATGGAACCTCAACTACGGAGAGATAGCAATGATATGGAGGGGAGGGTGCATAATACGGTCAGCCTTCCTCAACAAGATATACGAGGCTTTCAGCCGGGAACCGGGCCTGCCCAACCTGATCACAGACGAGTACTTCACAGGGATACTCAGGGAGAATAGTGACAGCTGGCGCCGCGTGGTGGCCCACGCGGTGGCAACAGGCATACCCGTCCCCGCCATGAGCTCGGCCCTCGCCTGGTTTGACAGCTACCGGTCAGAGTGGCTGCCTGCCAACCTCCTCCAGGCACAGCGTGACTATTTCGGGGCACATACCTACCAGCGGACCGACAAACCGGAAGGTGAATTCTTCCATACAAACTGGACGGGACGCGGAGGTGATACCGCCTCCTCAACCTATAATGCCTGAACAGGCTCAGATACCACTTTTTTCTATATTTTTACCCTTCAACATTAAGGCTTGAATTATTATGACCAAAAACGTAAACGAACGCGCAGCAGACAATATCCGTATTCTTTCAATGGCTATGGTGGAGAAAGCCAACTCCGGGCACCCCGGAGGAGCAATGGGCGGAGCTGATTTTATTCACATCCTCTTTTCTGAATTCCTGAGATTTGATCCGGCTGACCCTGAATGGATCAACCGTGACCGCTTTTTCCTTGATCCCGGACATATGTCGCCGATGCTCTATTCGGTACTGACACTGACCGGCCATTTTTCCATTGATGACATCATGCAGTTCCGGCAGTGGGGAAGCGTGACGCCCGGCCATCCCGAACTGGATGTAAAAAGAGGTGTGGAGAACACCTCCGGACCTCTCGGACAGGGTCATACCATGGCTGTCGGCGCAGCTATCGCGGAAAAATTTCTTGCCACCAGGTTCGGACGGCTGTTCGAACACAAGATATATGCATTTATCTCTGACGGAGGAATCCAGGAGGAGATCTCCCAGGGAGCAGGGAGGCTTGCAGGTCATCTCGGGCTGAGCAACCTGATTATGTTCTTTGACTCCAATGATGTCCAGCTCTCAACCAAAACTTCGGAAGTGACTTCTGAGGATACCGCAGCCAAGTACAAGGCATGGGGCTGGCGGGTGATGGAGGTAGACGGCCACAGTCATGACCAGATACGGGGTGCACTCCGGATGGCTGTCGACGAGAACGAGAAGCCCGTCCTTATCATCGGCCGGACGGTGATGGGGAAAGGCCTTATTGATGAAGCCGGTAACAGCTTCGAAGAAAAGGTATCAACCCACGGACAGCCTGTCTCAAAGGCAGGAGCTTCATTCAAAAAGTCAGTGGCCAGCCTCGGCGGTGATCCCGGGAATCCTTTCGCCATCTTCAGCGATGTCAGGCAACTGTACGCAGAGGTGATCAAGAATAAAAAGGCTGCTGCAGATGCCTGGAAGCAGAAGAAGGAGACATGGGCAGCGGCCAATCCCGATAAGGCCCGTCTTCTCGGGAGCTTCTATGCGGGAGTCATCCCGGAAATCAACTTCGCCGCCGTGGCGCAAAAGGAAAATGATGCCACCAGGAATGCTTCAGGTGTTCTCCTCTCCCTCTTTGCAGAGAAGATACCCAACATGATTGTTGCATCTGCAGACCTTGCCAATTCAGACAAGACTGACGGATTCCTCAAAAAGAGCAAACCTTTTGTCAGGGGAGATTTCTCAGGCGCCTTCCTTCATGCGGGCGTCTCCGAGCTTACCATGGCCGCCATAATGAACGGCATGGCCCTGCACGGTGGTGTCATTCCCGTCTGCGGAACATTCTTCGTCTTCTCTGACTACATGAAACCCGCAGTAAGGCTGGCTGCGCTCATGGGCCTGCCGGTCAAATATGTATGGACCCATGACGCTTTCCGTGTGGGCGAGGATGGTCCCACTCACCAGCCGGTGGAACATGAGGCACAGATACGTCTCATGGAACACCTTAAGAACCACCACGGTGAAAACAGCATGCTGGTGCTTCGTCCGGCTGATGCCATCGAGACGAATATCGCCTGGAAACTGGCCCTGGAAAACAGGACAACCCCCACAGCCCTGATACTTTCACGGCAGAATATCAAGACTCTCCCGGCACCGGGCACAACACGGCAAGATGCTGCTGCAATGGCTGCAAGAGGCGCCTACACCGTGACAGAGAGTGACGGCAGCCCGGATGTCATACTGGTTGCCAGCGGATCAGAGGTGGCAACGCTGGTGGAGGCAGCATCGCTCCTCCAGGCTGACGGAATCAAAACAAGAATTGTATCTGCCCCTTCGGAAGGACTCTTCCGCATCCAGGATGAACAATACCGCCACAGCGTCATCACCCCGGGCATCCCGGTCTTCTGCCTGACGGCAGGACTGCCGGTGACAATGCTCGGCTTTGCGGGATCAGGCGGAAAGATCTGGGGGCTTGAAAGCTTCGGCTTCTCTGCTCCTTATGGTATACTTGACCAGAAGCTGGGGTTTACCGGCGAAAACATTGCCGGAGAGGTGAAGAAATTGCTTGGGAAATAGCAGATCTGTGAACCTGAGTGCGGTCTCCAGCCGGAGCCGCACTTTTCATAACCGGATAAACATTATCGTCATCTGCTTTGCAATGCAACTGACAACCATATAATTAAATAATTTCTAACCACAGACCAGTAACTGACACTGCCCACTGTTGATTTCTGACATAATTATAACCAATGCCTGTTTACGACATATCACCCGGAGTCAAAGGACTCATCTTCGATCTTGACGGAACCCTCGCCGATACCATGCCATGGCATTTCCGGGCATGGCAGAAGGCATGCTCGCGGTTCGGGATTACTATGGAGACTGAATTTCTCCAGGCCCATACCGGCGCACCCGGCTGGGAGATAGCCGGGGAGGTGATAGAGATTAACGGCAAGAGGGGAATGATTTCTCCTGAAGAGATTCTGAAGATGAAGATGGAGGAGTTTTATAAGATTCAGCATAACGTCACCCCGATTGAGCCGGTTATTGCACTGGTAAAAAAATACCACGGCAGACTGCCGATGTCTGTAGGCACCGGCGGGCACCGCGAGGCAGTGGAGAGAACGCTTGAGATAGTTGGGATCAGGCACTACTTTGATATAATAGTGACAGCGCACGATGTAACCAGGCATAAACCCCATCCCGATACTTTTCTCAGGTGTGCGGAGCTGATGGGCGTCGCTCCGGAAGAGTGCGAGGTCTTTGAAGACGGAGACCTTGGACTCCGGGCAGCCCGGAACGCCGGTATGATCGCCACCGATGTAAGCAAATGGTATGAGTCAACATGGACTAAAGATTTGAAAGTTTGATGGCTTGAACTCATTCGGCATTCAGCGATGATTTACCGCCTGCCGGTACTGCTGACTGCCGGTTTAATATATGGAAACAAAACTGATCATTACGGATGATGGTTCCCACACACTCTACGTGCCGGGGATGAATGAACATTACCACTCGCGGTTCGGGGCAATGACAGAGTCAAGACACATATTCATCAATGCCGGCCTTGCCACTCTTCCGCCGGGTGATACAGCCATTCTTG
>Ga0209606_1000283_pt1 | contig 80173 bp, 70 predicted proteins | sample AD_UKC057_MetaG_FD_184412 | JGI IMG/M metagenome (GOLD analysis project Ga0209606, IMG submission 184412) | Active sludge microbial communities of municipal wastewater-treating anaerobic digesters from USA - AD_UKC057_MetaG (SPAdes) (version 2) | ecosystem: Engineered > Bioreactor > Anaerobic >...
ACCGCAATCCATTGCCTTGCACGGAAACAACAGGGATGATCCCTCCTCCTCACAATGCAAAGAAGCCATCATCATATGTAATTACTTATGTACATTATTGCCCGATGTCAATACATGGAAGTCAAGCTGATCTCCGTGATACGTATCTTGAGACCCGCGGGGGGTCAGGGTTCAGAAAAGCGCCACGTACGAGGAGGACCTGCCATGGCACTGAAGGACCGCAAGATGGAAAAGGGGTATCCGCGCATCCAGGCTGCAGCCAAGCTGAGACGGCTGGCCGATGCCCTGGAAAGGGGCGAGCCGTTCCGCATACAGGTGGGTGGTGAGCGCATCACCATCCCGCCTTACGCGGTTTTCAGCATCGAACACGACCGGAGCGGAGATTCGGAGGAAGTGGAGTTTGAGTTCTCCTGGAAGCGCCGGTAGCGATCGGGCCCCGGATCACTCGAGCTCCTTGAACCGTTCCACCGCCATGGCCCCGTACCGGCCGCCCGGATCCATCTGGATAACCTGGACGAGCTGCTCCTTGGCGAGCTCCCGGGCACCCATCTGGAGATAGAGGCCGGCGAGGTCCCAGCGGGCCTCGGCATAGCCCGGGAATTCCAGGATGGCATGCTTGAGGGCGCCCACCGCATCGTCCGGCCTGCCCTGGGCGACATAGATCTTGGAGAGCAGGTGCCATGCCGGCGCGTAGTGGGCGTTGCGTTCGAGGGCCTTCTGGGCATACTCGAAGGCCAGCGGCAGGTGCTTCTTCTGGAGGTAGACCGTGGCGAGGTTGTACAGGACGAACTCGGGTGTCTCGTAGAGCTCGTCCTCCAGGGCCTTCTTGAAGTAGGGGACTGATTCGTCGTACTTTCCCTGGGCTACGAAGAGGGTGCCCTTGAGATTGTAGGCCTCGCTCTTGAGCCCCGGGTGCTCGACGTCGAGCCTGTCGGCATACTCAATCGCCTTGTCCACGTTTTCAAGGGCCTTGTCGAATTTTTCCGATTTCCAGTACGCCATGGCATAGGCGTAGTAGACCTCGGGGTCTGTCGGGTTGGCGGCGGCAGCCTTGCGCAGTTCGATGAGGGCGCCCTGGATGTCGTTCTCCTGGATCTTTCCCATGGCCAGCGCCACCATTGGTCCCGACAGAGCGCGCTGCTCCTTGAACTGGCCGGCACACCCGAGCGCCAGCGCGGTGATAACGATGCAGAGGGTCAGTTTTTTCATCATGAATCCGTCTCCTTATGGAGGGATATGCGAATCCCGTCGACAGGCACTATGGTGCCTCACCTCACGGTCTTGCCTATGACGTACCAGCCGTCCTCCGAATCGGACTCGGTTTCCACGAGCAGGTGGACCACGGACAGGGATGGATATGCCCTTTTCAGATCGTCCAGATCGACGGGTTCGAACTTCTTCTTGTTGTTCAGATATGCATCCGGTGTCAGTGCGTTGGACTCGTAGCTGTCCTTCGTCCTGCGGGAGATCTTGTCGAGCGAGTATTTCTGCGAACAGGAGGTCTGCTGTATGAGCAGAGTCCTGCCGTGCCTAGCCGCAACCTCGGCCGCGCGTCGCCTCAGTGACTGGGTGATGAACGTGGCGTCCAGGATCATGCCCGCGCCCCGGGACGCAAGACCGTCGGCCCGGGAGAACATGGTGTCGTAGACGAGCTTGCGCTTGTCCATGTCAGAGGCCACCTTCTCGTCGAAGATGTCCTCGTCCTTGAGGACCTCCCTGCGGATGATGTCGGTCCGCAGCATGGTGTAGCCCTTGATCCGAGCGATGACCTCGGTGGTCTCGGTCTTGTTCGTGGCAGGCAACCCGCAGGCAATGATCACCATGCCATCGTCAATGTTTTTCTCGACGTATGCTTTGAAAGGCTCTCTCACGCTCTCCACCTAGCCGGTACAATCGCCTACGGCGATCCGTATGTCCCGGTGAGTCCGTCGCGGGCACTCACCCCGCATCCTTATATGCCAAACTGATCCGCAACACAATCAGGTACATCCACGCTGCCCATGAGGACAGGCTGCTGGTGGCAGTCGGATCCTCCCGTGGCCAGCATATGGTGATCGTCGGCAAAATCCCTGTAGAAGGAGGATGCCTTCGCGTCATGCCGGGTGTGCCAGCACTCGATGCCGTCGATGAGGGGTCGCATGATCTCGCTGATCATGCGGGCCTGCTCGGCGAGATCCGGCACGAGGACCGCCAGGGACGTCCCCTTGGGATCGTTGGGGTGGGCGATCACGATCCTCCCCCCGGCACCGCGCACCAGCGAGGAGGCCTCTTCCAGTGTCAGGGGCAGCTTGGGGACGTCGCATTTCACAAGGTACCGGTCGAAGGCCTCCTGCTTGCTGGCGACGATGCCCCTGCTGATGAGGTAGCTCGCTATGTGAGGCCTGCCGAAGGAACCGTCCACGCTCGCCTCGATGGCCTCCATGTCCCGCTCGGTGAACAGCTGACTGCCTTCCCTGCGGAATTCCTCGTTGAGGTTGTCCAGGATCATCTGGGCGCGGCGCTTCCGGTAGCCCCTCAGCTCGTCGAGCTTCTTGTTCAATGGTCTGTTCTCGACGTCGAAGCCGTACCCCAGGAAGTCCAGGGAGGCGGTTTTGCCCCTGGTCCAGCGGTCATGGACGAGCGTCACATTGAGCTCCACCCCGGTGAGGTACCTGATCCCGTGACGCCGGGCCCGCTGGTGGGCCTCCTTCTGTGCCTGCAGGGAGTCGTGGTCCGTGATGGAAATGAGGCCGATGCCACGCCGGGCCGCCTCGGGGAAGATCTGCTCCAGCGGCCACCGGCCGTCGGAGCCGTTCCTCGAGTGGACATGGAGGTCAATCTTCACGGCTCACGTACCTTCTGGCAAGGTCGTAGTACCTCCCCGCCGCCCTGAGGGCCTTCGCCTTCGTGGCCTCGTCGAGCCCGGCATCGTCGAGCATGAAGGAGGTGACCTTGGCGCGCACGTAGGCACGGTAGGTTTTGTAGAATCTCAGGACATCCATGAGCCCGACGTCGCCGGACTCAGCCACGTATGACTGCACGAACGCGTCTGCGAGGGCCTGGTGAGCGTTGTAGTCGAGGTCCATGGCCAGGAACGCCACGTCCGAGGCCACGTCGCCGTACCGGAACCGTTCGTTGAACTCGATGCAGTCGAAGACCGAAATGTTCTCGCCGTCCACGCAGATGTGCTGGAGGTGCAGGTCACCGTGGCACTCCTTGATCCGGCCGCCCGCAACCCTGTCCGTGAAGACGTCCGCCCTGCTCCGGAGAAAGGCCATGCTCCAAGTCCGGATGGCATTATAGGCGTCACCCGACAGCGGACCGCCGATGTACTTCGCCGTCTGCTCGAAGTTCTCCGTGATGTTGTGCGAAATGACGTCGAGGCCGCCGAAGGGCCGTGCAACATCGTCGCTTGCGATGGTGTCATAGACGCGGGCCAGGTGGATGCCCACCCGGCGGAGCACATCGTCGCCGGCGGCACCCCTCTCCAGCAGGCGGTAGAGCATGTGGTCCTCACTGATGCGCCGCATCCTCAGGGCGTATTCCACCACGTTCGAATCGTCGCCGAGCCGGTAGGTGCCGCGCCTCTCCGAGATCGGTACCACGGCAAGGTACACATCCGGGGAGAAGCGCCTGTTCAGCCGCAGCTCCTCTTCGGTGTAGAATCTGCGTTTTTCCAGGGTGCTGAAGTCGAGAAAGCCGAAGTTTACGGGCTTCTTGAGCTTGTACACATGTTCGTCCCCGATGAACACCCAGGAGATGTGCGTCTGAACAAGGGCGACGCTGCTTGGTTGTTCCGGATACGAAGCGGGGTCCTGAAGAAAATCTACGAGCGGCGTGTCCGCCATTACACCATACCTCCTGCGAGCTGCCCGCAGGCAGCCAGGATATCCCTGCCCTTTTCCTTGCGGAGCATCACCGTGTAGGGGCTGTCCCTGAGGCGGGCCTCGAAGGCCGCCACGTCGGCCGGGTCAGGGGCTTCGAGGGTGCACCCGGGCCAGGGGTTGAACGGGATGAGGTTCACCTTGGCCCTCAGGCCGTGGAGCGCCCTGATGAGCCTGCGTGCATGGGCAGGGGAGTCGTTGACGCCTTTGATGAGCACGTACTCCACCGTGATGCGCCTGCGGTTGGGCAGCTCGTACTCCCTCAGTGCGGCGAGGAGGTCCGCCAGCGGGTACTTCCTGTTGACGGGCATGATGGCCGAGCGCGTCTCATCGTCCGGGGCGTTGAGCGATACCGCCAAACCGATCTCGGTATCACGGGCCAGGTCCTTCAGTGCAGGAACGATGCCGCAGGTCGAGATGGTGACCCTGCGCTTGGATATCTGGGGACCGTCCGGATCGGTGATGACGTTCGCCGCCCTGATCACGCTGTCGTAGTTGAGCAGCGGCTCGCCCATGCCCATGAACACGACGTTCCTGATCTGCCTGTGCGGGAATTCGTGGATGGGGTAGACGACCTGGGCGACGATCTCGCCCGGGGAGAGGTTCCGGGTGAATCCCATGGTGGCGGTGAGGCAGAACCGGCAGCCCATGGCACAGCCGACCTGGGAGGAGATGCAAACGCTCCAGTGATCCTTTTCAGGGATCAGCACGCTCTCGATGATGCAGCCGTCCTTCAGCCTGTATGCAAGCTTCTCCGTGCCGTCAGATGAAACCTGCCTGCCCACGACAGGAGGGTAGGCGATCTCGAATGAACGGGCCATCTCCCCGCGCAGCTCCCTGGGGAGGTTGGTCATCTTCGAGATCTCGCGCACACCCTTCGAGAACACCCAGCTGAAGACCTGGTCGCCACGGTAGGTTTTTTCCCTGAAGAGCCGCTCGAGGTCATGCCTGTCGCAGTCCAGCAGGTTGAGCTTTGCGGGAAGGGTCTGACACGCGTCGTTTCCCGTGCGGTCTCGAAAGCTGTCTGTGCGTAGGCTCATGCCTGGGACCTTTTCTCCCCCTGCCCATCGGCCATGTACCAAGAAAACATGTGGCGCGCCCGACAGGGATCGAACCTGTGACCTTAGGCTCCGGAGGCCTACGCTCTATCCTACTGAGCTACGGGCGCACATCCTTCAGTTTTTCTTCATCAAGTGCTCGACTGCCTTTTCAAGACCGTGAAGCGTTATCTCGAACATGGGGAATACCTCCTGGACCGCCTCGATGGTCTGGGTGTGCGACCAGGTATATTCATACTTGGGGTTGAGCCATACACTATGTTTGAACGTCTTGGCAAGGAATTCAAGCTTTTTTATGCTCGGGTCGGACCGGGAGTTGTAGTAGATGCTGCCGTTCCGGCTGAACAGCTCGTAGGGCGCCATGGACGCGTCGCCCACGATGATCAGCCGGGTAGCCGGGTCGAACCGGGCGAAATCCTCGATCATGACGGGTTTGTCGTAGCGCTGGGGGTCCTTCCACACCCGGTTGTAGACGGTGTTGTGGAAGTAGTATATCTGGAGGTCCTTGAACTGGTTCTTGGCGTGGTTGAACAACACCTGGACCACGCTGATGTAGGGGTCCATGGAGAAGCCGCCGTTGTCGATCATGAGGATGATCTTGAGCTTGTCCTTGAGCGACCGGTCGAAGACGATCTCGATCTCGCCGGCATTCTTCATGGTCTCGTAGATGGTCTTGTCGATGTTCAGGTGATCCTTCGGCCCGGTGGGCACCATGTGGCGAAGCCTCTTCATGGCGTCCGAGATCTGGGAGGGGCCGAGCCGGATGTCCTCGGTATAGTCCTTGTACCTCCGCTCCAGGGCCACCTTGACCGCTGACTTCATACGCGAGGCGCCGCCCACGCGCATGCCGCCAGGGTGGTAGCCCGAGTGGCCCACCGGAGACGTGCCGCCGGTGCCGATCCACCGGTTGCCTCCGTCGTGACGCTCGGTCTGTTCCGCGAGGCGCTGCCTGAAGTATTCCTCCAGCTGCTCCGGTGTGAGCCTGTTCAGGGTCTCTTCGTCGATGCCGAGGAAATCCGCCATGACCCTGGGGTCCTTGAGCCACTCTTCGAGCAGGGCCTTGATGGCCATGTCGATCTCGGCATAGGCCTCCGGGCTCAGCTCCGCACCCTGGAAGAAGTGGGCGAAAACCTTGTCATAGGTGTCGAAGTGACGCTCCGACTTGATGAGCACGGCCCTGCTCACCGAGTACAGGTCGTCAAGCGAGCCGATGCAGCCCTTGTGCAGGGCCTCCTGGAGCCTCAGGAAACTCGAGGGCGATATGGGGACACCGCGGTCCCTGAGCAGGTAGAAGAATTCGGCAAACATCTTTTCTGACCCACCTTGCTCAGTACGTCCCCGTCACCTGGCGCTGCACAATCTTGTAATCCTCGCTCTTCTTGAACAGGACACCCAGGTAGGGGATGTCGTTCTTTGCCAGGTGCCTGGGATCGAAATTCCTGTCCATGAGCAGGAGCCTGACCCAGTTGATGAGTTCCCTCGTGGCGGGCTTCTTCTCGATGCCCCGGACGCCCCGGAGCCGGTAGAATGTCTCGATGCATGCCTCCGAAAGCTTCCTGTCCAGGTCCGGGAAGTGGGCATGCACGATCTTGTCCATCATGTCGGCATCCGGAAAGGCGATGTGGTGGAACACGCACCTGCCGAGGAAGGGATCCGAGAGGTCCTTCTTGGCATTGCTCGTAATGATGATGATGGGGCGGTTCTTCGCCCGGACCGTCTTGTCGATCTCTATGATGTCGAAGGACATCTGGTCGAGCACATCAAGCAGGTCATCCTGGAAGTCCGTATCCGCCTTGTCGATCTCGTCGATGAGCAGGACCGTCTTCTGGTCAGACACGAATGCCTGGCCGATCTTGCCCATCTTGATGTAGTCCTCGATGGTGCTCACGTTGCGCTTCGAGTCGCCGAAGCGGCTGTCGTTGAGTCTGGTCAGCGTGTCGTACTGGTACAGGGCCTCCACGGCCTTCATGCTGGACTTCACGTTCAGAATGATGAGCGGCATGGCGAGGTTCTCGGCGATGGCGTGAGCCAGCAGGGTCTTGCCCGTGCCGGGCTCGCCCTTGATGAGCAGGGGCATCTCGAGCCTGATGCTGGCATTGACGATCTTGGACAGCTCCGGGTCGAGGACGTAATTGTTGCTACCGGTGAATTCGTGGGTCTGCATGTGATTTCTCCTGAAGTAGACTATAGCCTTCTTCCCATAGCACACTCTGCAGGGGGTGGAAATAGGGAGGAGGGGGGTGTTCTTCGGTCTTTCCCAGACCTGCTCAATTCGATCTACTTCCCTTCGTTTCGGGGGAAGTTGATCGAATTGAGCAGGCTGAAAACAGCAGTGCACAGCAATTTGTACAATTACTGATATGGTTGCGTACAATGGAGAGGAGGAGATAGTGCTGTTTTGTACTGCCCCCACATCCACGTTGTGGCCTGCCGGTTTTGATCAAGTTCGTGTGATTGATAATAATCCATCGGTCGAACTTGATCAAAACCGGCAGGTTAGGACTCCCCTAACCAGTGTGTTTTGCTGAACAAGTCAGAATGTCTTCCCCGCATTGACTGTTCGCTGCGTTTCCGTTACAAAGAAGGTCCTGAATTCACTGTACAGGAGACATCGTCATTGGGCGATAACGACGAGAACAAGCCTGCCGACACCCTGTTGAAGCGACTGTGGCTCTACCTCACGCGGACCGGAGACGAGGAGGGTGCCGACGACACCAAGCGGCAGATCGAGAAGATCCTCGACGAGGTTGAGGAACAGGGCATCATCGACGAGGATCAGGGAGACATGATCCACAACATCCTGTTCCTCAAGGACACCGCTGTAGGCGAGATCATGATCCCCAAGGGTGATATCGTGGCCCTGCCCGTTACCACCACGGTCGATGAGCTTGCGCGGGTCTTTACGGACGAAGGATACTCCCGCATCCCGGTCTACGAGGACAACCTGGACAACGTCGTCGGCGTGCTCTATGCCAAGGACTTGCTCAAATACTGGAATGCCCGCGACGAGCTCACGGACATCAGGCAGCTCCTGCACCCGGTGTTCTTCGTCCCCGAGGGGAAGAAGCTCATGGACCTCCTGAAGGAGTTCAGGGAGCGGCGCACCAAGATCGCCATCATCATCGACGAGTACGGCGCCGTGGACGGGATGGCCACCATAGCCGACCTCATGGAGGAGATCGTGGGCGACATGATCGGCGAGGAGGGGGACGAGTTCGAGGAGTACGTGGAGCACACCGGCGACGGTGTCTACACGGTGGACCCCAAGATGCCCATCGACGAATTCGCCGAGACCTTCGAAGTAGAGATCCCCGAAGGCGACTACGACACCGTGGCCGGGTTCATCACCTCGCGTATGGAGCGGATCCCCAAGGCCGGGGAGCGCTTCGACTACGGCAGTCTCGTCTTCGAGATCGCCGGGGCGGACAAGCGCAGGATAAGCAGGCTCGTGGTTCATGCGCCGGCCCTGAAAGAAAAAGCGTGAGGCGGATTTTTTTCCCGATCATATCCGGCGTTCTCTATTTTCTGGCATTCCCCTCCTTCGATGTATGGCCCCTGGCGTGGGTCTTTGCCGTGCCTCTCCTGCTGGGGGTGGAGCGGACGACAACCCGCCAGGCTGTCCTCTCGGGCCTGATCGCGGGTTTCGTTGCGTGGGCCGGCGTGGTCTACTGGATCGCCCTGGTCATGAACACCTACGGCGGCATGGGCCTGTTTACCGCGATCCTGCTGTTGACGGTCCTTTTGACCTATCTCTCGATCTATTTCGGGGCCTTTTCATGGGCGGCTTCCCGATTCGGCTCATCGAGGTATGCCGTTTTCATCCTGGCCGGCATATGGACCGGCCTGGAGCTGTTCAGGTCATACGCGGTCTTCTCGGGTTTTCCCTGGGCCCTGCTCGGTCACTCCCAGCTTCCCTTCACAGTCCTTGCCCAGACGGCCGAGCTGGGAGGGGTCTTTCTCATCAGCGCCATAGTCATGTGCGGGAACGTTGCCGCCTATCAGGCGCTCAGGAGGAGGTATGCGCCGCTTGCCTCCACGGTGATACTGGTGGCTGCCTGTGCCGTCTTCGGCGCCTGGCGAACGCAGGCCGGCACCTTTGACGGGGTTCCCGTGAATGCCGCCGCGGTCCAGGCCAATGTACCCCAGGACCAGAAATGGAGGCCCGAGACGGTCAACGCGGTGCTTGACACCTACCTCTCCCTGTCCAGGGAGGCCCTGGATCAGGGTGCCGAGCTGGTGGTGTGGCCAGAGACGGCCTGTACCTTCTACCTCTTCAGGCACTGGCCCCCGACCATGCGCGTCCTGGAGCTGAGCCGGGGGAACCGCGTGGACTTTCTGGTCGGCAGTCCGGCCTATGAGGATGAACTCTTCTACAACCGCGCCTACCTGCTGCGGGATGCGAAGATTCTGGGATACTACGACAAGGTTCACCTCGTCCCCTTCGGTGAATACCTTCCTCTCGCCTCTCTGCTGAGGAATCACTTCAAAGGGCTCACTGCCGAGGTGGGCGATTTCAGCGCCGGGACAGACCTCGAGCCGATTGAAGACATCGGCGTGCTCATCTGTTTCGAGAGCATCTTCCCCGCGCTCTCCCGGGAGCTCTGCGGCAAGGGGGCCAGGCTCATCGTGAACATGTCCAACGATGCGTGGTTCAAGACATGGTCGACACCCGAGCAGCACCTCCAACAGGCCTGCTTCAGGTCCATCGAAACGAGGCGGTGGCTCGTGCGGGCCGTGAATCACGGGATATCGGCCGTGGTGGACCCCTACGGGAGGGTCGTGCAGCGGATCGGGCTGCTCGAGGAAGGCATGGTCGTCCAGCGGATAGCCAGGATCGATGAGGTCAGCTTCTATGTCCGGTTCGGCCCCCTGATCCCGGTCCTGTGGGCCGTGCTGTCCATTATTGCAGCATTGACATTGCGCAGACTCGGTGATAAAGCCACAGGCGCATGATAGCAGACCTCCAGCAGCAGATAACATCCATTGGCGAGCGGCTTGGCGCCATGAGGGGGTATCTTTGAGATCCCCGCGCGCGAAAAGAGGCTCTCCGAGATAGATGCGCTCCTGGGCACGCCCGATGTCTGGAAGGACAAGGGCAGAACCAGGGACCTCCAGTCGGAAAAATCCAGGATATCGGCAATCCTCTCCCAGTGGAAGATCGTCTCGACCCTCTGGGACGACCTCCAGGTATTTCTCGATCTGGCCAGGGAGGACGAGCAGTCGGTGGCCTCCGACATCGAATCGACGGTCGACGGTCTCGAGAGCCACATCCACGACATCGAGAAGGCCCACGTGCTCTCGGGAAGAGACGACGCCAAGGGAGCCTTCGTCGAGATCCATGCGGGTGCCGGGGGGCTCGAGGCTCAGGACTGGGCGGAAATGCTCCTGCGCATGTACCTGAGGTGGGCCGAGATGAACGGGTACTCCTCCCGCATCATCGATATCTCGTCCGACGAGGAGGCCGGCATCAAGCACGCCACGGTGGAGGTCTCGGGGCAGTGGGCCTTCGGTTACCTCAAGGGGGAGACCGGGGTGCACCGGCTGGTCCGCATCTCCCCCTATGACGCCAACAAGCGCAGGCACACCTCCTTTGCATCAGTGCTCACCACGCCCGAGGTGGACCAGAACATCGACATCGCCATCGACGAGAAGGACCTCAGGATCGATACCTACCGGGCCTCGGGCCACGGCGGCCAGCACGTGAACAAGACCGACTCCGCGGTGCGCATAACGCACATCCCGACCGGGATCGTGGTCCAGTGCCAGAACGAGCGGTCCCAGCACAAGAACAAGGCATTTGCCATGAAGCTCCTGGCCTCCAAGCTCTACGAGCTGGAGGAGGTAAAGCAGAAGGAGCGCCTGAACGAGTTCAGCAAGGGCAAGAAGGAGATCACCTGGGGCTCCCAGATCCGCTCCTATGTCCTGCAGCCCTACCAGCTCGTCAAGGACCACCGGACCAACCTGGAAGTGGGCAACGTGAACGCCGTGCTCGACGGCGATATCACCCCCTTCATCGATGCCTACCTCATGCTTGCCGCCTCAGGGCGGGAGGGTGCCGATGCCGGACCCCATTAACCATCGCGGCGGATAATGCCGAGAAGACTCCGCGGATACGAAAAGAGAGCAGGAGACCATGCCGACAGAGACCATTCGCCTGGGTGAGAAAGAGATCATCATGGTGGGCACCGCCCATGTTTCGAAGACCTCCGTGGAGGAGGTCCGTTCGACCATCCGGGAGGTCAGGCCCGATGCCGTGGCCGTGGAGCTCTGCCAGGCCCGCTACGATGTCATGAAGAACCCGGGGATGTGGCAGAACATGGATATCTTCAAGGTCATCAAGGAGAAGAAGGCTGCCTTCCTCATGGCCAATCTCGTCATGTCCTCCTTCCAGCGTCGCATCGGCGAGAAGCTCGGCGTGAGACCCGGCGACGAGATGAGGGCGGCCATCGAAGAGGCGGAGGCGAACGGCATCGAGGTGGTCCTCGTGGACAGGAACGTCCAGGTGACCCTGGCCCGCACGTGGCGTTCGCTCACCTTCTGGGAGAAGATGAAGCTGCTCTACGCATCGCTGGTGGCCATCTTCGAGGCCGAGGACCTCCGCGAGGACGATATCGAGAAGCTCAAGGAAAAAGACATGCTCACCACTGCGGTGGAGGAGATGGCCAGGCACGCCCCCACCATCAAGGAGGTGCTCATCGACGAACGGGACGCCTACATGGCACGGAAGATCTCCGACATCCCCTCGTCGAGGGTCGTGGCGGTGGTCGGCGCCGGCCACATGAAGGGGATCTCCGGACAGATCGATCGTCCGGTCAAGGATCTGAACGCCCTCGAAGAGGTACCCGCCGTTTCCGGCACCTTCTGGGGCTGGGTTGTGCCGCTGTTCATCATGGCACTGGTGATCTCGGGGTTTTTCTTCGGCGGACCCAAGGACGGCTGTGACATGCTCAAGTCGTGGGCCGTCATCACCATGGCCTGCACCGCCATTGCCACGGTCATCGCCCTCGCCCACCCGGTGACCATAGTCGTGGCGACCCTCGTGGCGCCCCTGACGACCCTGCACCCGGCCCTGGCCTCGGGGTGGTTTGCCGGGCTGAGCGAGGCCTACATGAAGAAGCCCAAGGTCGCCGACTTCGAGCGTATCCACGACGACATCATGACCCTGAGGGGGTGGTGGAGGAATCCCATCACGCGCATCCTGCTGGTCTTCTTCATGTCCAACCTGGGCAGCAGCATCGGGGTGTTCATCGCCGCGCCCGTCCTGGCCAGGATGGCTATTGCGGGATAGAACCTTACCCGAGACCCTTCAGGGCCGGCCCCGAGGAGTCCCATCCGAGCCAGCCTCCGGAATCGAAGAACGCCGGCAGCACAAAGAGTCCTACCCGTTCCACACGGCGGTGCAGGTGGCCGCATATCACCAGGTCCACACCCTTTTCACCGGCGATGTCCCTCCTAATGTCGGTCCTCATGGGCCTTACCACTGCGGATGACTTCACCAGGGCCTTTGCCAGGCGGTCCTTGATGGGGGTCGGCAGCATCCTGTCGATGCGTGCCATGACCGGCCAGCCGTAGCGGTGGAGCAGCCTGAATCCTCTGTCCGCATCGGTCAGGGTGTGTCCGTGGGCCAGCAGGATTCTTTTCCCTCCCGTGACAAGGGTCGTCTCCTCGTTCTCGATGATATCCACTCCCCGGATATGGGCATTCCAGAGAAGGAAGTCCCGGTTGCCGGGCAGGACATGGATCCTCGGGGACATCAGGGCATGGATCACCGCAGGAAAACAACATTCCATCCCCGTATACCAGTAGTCGAAGAGGTCTCCCAGGATATACACGTCGTCCTTGGCTTCCGCGGCACCCTTCAGCCAGGAGACGAAGCGCTCGACCTCATCTCCGGCATGAGGTCTGAGGTGGATGTCGGCAACGAAGCGCAGCACAGACACCATAAAGGCAAAAGTTGCTTGATATTGCAAGAAACATCTTTTATAACTGCCCGTAACCATGGGTTTGAAATTCCGGAGGGGGTCCTTGTACCTGGGGAGCGGGAGGAGGAACCCCAATAAATTCAAATATATACCTGTTATCATCATGGTCATGGTGATAATCGCCTATGCATTCCTCCACGGAGGGATGCACGCGAAGCCCCAGCCTCCACCCCACCCCCATGTCTCCGTTCAGGCCCGGCCAGATCACCAGCCGGTGCAGAAACAAACCGATCCCGCGACAGAAAACAGGGTAGAGCTCAGCGTGAATCCTGGCGACACCTTTGTCGGAATCCTCAAGGAGAACGGGATATCCATACAGCAGGCGCTGGACATCCAGAAGGCGGTGGAAGAAGTCTTCGACCTGTCCCGGCTGGACGTGGGAAACCAGCTCGTGCTCGTCTTCAGTCAGGACAACCAGACCCTCACCGGTCTCGAGTACGAGGTGGCGGCGCTGAGCAGGCTGTCGGTGGTCATCGACGGGGAGAAGATCGAGGCCAGGACCGAGAGGGTCGAGGGCATGGTCAAACCCCGCTACGCCGAGGACCTCAGAGAGATGGAACTCGAGATCAGGAAAGGGGACAGCCTCTTCAACCTCCTCAGGACCTGCGGCATCGAGGTCGACCAGATCCACAACCTTTCCCGGGCGGTCAGGAAGGAATACAACCTGTCGGCCATCACGCCCGGTCACCCGCTCAGGATATGGATCAACGACCGGGTGCCGGGCAGACTTGCGAGACTCACCTACGACATAGATCCCCTGAAGTACCTGGAGGTCACACCCAACGGGAAGTCATTCAAGGCACTCACGCATACCAGGAAGAGGGATGTCTCCTACGAGCGGGCCCAGGGAACCATCAGGAGCTCACTCTACGAGTCGGCGGTGGAGGCGGGGGTGAATCCCGAGATCGTCATGGACCTCACGGACATCTTCGGGTGGGACGTCAACTTCTTCACCGACATCCAGGCCGGGGATAGCTACACGGTGCTCTATGAACGGTATTCCATCGAAGGGGAGCCGAGGGGTGTCGGGCGCGTGGTCGCCGCACGGTTCGTCCTGAGCAGCCGGGAGCGTCTCGCCATCTATTACGATGACGGCAAGGGACACCAGGGATACTATGACGAGCACGGGAAGCCCATCCGCAAGCTCTTCCTCAAGGCACCGCTCAATTACCGCCGCATCTCCTCAGGTTTTTCCCACAGCCGCATACACCCGGTCTTCCATGTGAGGAAACCCCACCTCGGCGTGGACTATGCCGCACCGACAGGGACGCCGGTGGTCGCCTTGGGCCAGGGCAAGGTCACGAGATGCGGGTGGGTCAGGGGTTACGGCAAGACCATAACCATAAAACACCCGAGCGGGTACGTAACCAATTATGGCCACCTTTCCAGGTTTGCCAAGGGAATCAAGGCGGGCAGGCGCGTGGATCAGGGAGACGTGATAGGCTATGTGGGCAGCACGGGCATCACCACCGGGCCTCATCTCGATTTCAGGGTCCAGCACAATGGGAAGTACATCAATCCCTTGAAGCTCAAGCCCGTCAACGGCCCCAAACTCTCGGGAACCGCCCTGGCCGGCTTCAGGCAGGTCAGCCTCAAGCGGCTCACCATGCTGGATGATATCTCCCTTGACAGATCGATAAAGGTGAGCTCATTGCACTAATATCCCACGAGTGTCTTTCGGAGGTGAACCATGGGTGGATACGTAGTGATAACCATAGTCGTCATCACCGTTCTCTTTCTGATTTCGGCGGTCAAGGTACTCAACGAATACGAGCGGGCGGTTGTGTTCAGGCTCGGCAGGGTCCTCGGAGATCCCAAGGGTCCGGGACTCATCATCATCATACCCCTGGTCGACCGCTTCATCCGCATCAGCCTGAGGACCATCGTGCAGGATGTGCCGCCCCAGGATGTCATCACCAAGGACAACGTCACGGTCAAGGTCAATGCGGTGATCTACTTCCGGGTCATCAACCCGCTCAAGGCCATCATCGAGGTGGAGAACTACCTCTACGCCACCAGCCAGCTCAGCCAGACAACGCTCAGGTCTGTCTGCGGCCAGGCCGAACTGGACGAACTCCTGTCCAAGCGTGAAGAGGTGAGCGCCCACATCCAGAGTATCCTCGACCGGCAGACCGATCCCTGGGGCATCAAGGTGTCGGCCGTGGAGCTCAAGCACATCGACCTGCCCGAGGAGATGCAGCGGGCCATGGCGAAGCAGGCCGAGGCCGAACGCGAACGCCGCGCCAAGGTCATCAATTCCGAGGGTGAATTCCAGGCCGCGCAGAAGCTCTACGAGGCAGCAGTGGTCATCGCCCAGGAGCCCATCGCCGTACAGCTCAGGTTCCTGCAGACCATCCGAGAGATATCTTCGGAAGGGTCCACCAATACCATCATACCGCTGCCCATCGACCTGCTGGCACCCCTCATCAAGAAATAGCCGTACGGGCGGGGACCATGGGAGCCATAACCAGCAGGCACAACCCCCTGTTCAAGGCCCTGCTGAACATGAGAAAGGACAGGGGTGTCATGCTGATGGAGGGCAGGCGTCTCGTGGAAGATGCGCTGTCCCGCGGCTGCGTGCCGAGATCCATCGCCGCGACGGCCGCGTTCATCGATGGCTGCCACCTCGCCGTCAAGCCGCAGGCTGTCCTTTCTGAATCACTGCTTGCAGACCTGACCGACACCGAGACACCCCAGGGAATCCTGGGTTTCTTCGAAGTGCCCTGGGCGAGGGTGGACGATATCGTGAAAGAAGACCGGGTTGTCATCCTTGACGGGCTCCAGGATCCCGGCAACGTGGGTACCATCGTACGCACCGCCGAGGCCTTCGGCTTCACCGCCATGCTCATCATGCCGACAACGGCGAGCCCCTTCTCAGCCAAGGCGGTCAGGGCATCCATGGGATCATGCCTGGGTATCAGGATCGCACGGGGCGGCGTTGGGGAGGCGAAAAGGCTTCCTCACAGGATTCTTGCGCTGGCACCTGGAGACGGCACGGCGCTTTGCCCCTCCCTCTTCAAGGGAAAGACAGCCGTCTGCCTCGGCCAGGAGGCCGCGGGCGTCAGCAGGGAGGTCCTGGCCATCGCGCATGAGACCGTGAGGATACCCATGACCGGCAGGACCGAGTCCCTCAACGTTGCCGTGGCGGCGGGCATCGTCATGGCCTGTGCAGCCGGTGTTTTTGACCCTCCATCCTGCTGAAGCCCGAATGTCTAGAGGTCTTCTGTCTCTTCGGTCAAAGCATACCCCGCCTTTGTAACCATGATGACCACATCGGTTCCGGCCAGGGCCCGCGATCGTCTGTGCGAGATGATGGACCCGGGCTTGAGGTAGCGCTTGGTCCTGAGGCAGGGCTCATCGTAATCCACCTCGACGATCCCGTGTTTGAGGACGGCAACGCTGTCCACAGGATGTAAGGGTATCTCCTGGCCCTTCTCGTAGCTCATCGTGACTATGTTTCCAGACAGGGATCCGGCATGTCCTGGTGCCCCGAGGTCTTCACCTGCCTTGTTCAGGACCCTGGCGCTGTAGATATTCTCCAGGACTCCACGGAGGCATGGATGACGCTCCTGGATATCACGCAGCGGTCCCGAGGGCATCCTGACCAACGTGCTCTTTTCGAGGGTCTTCACGGTGGCGCTCCGGGAGGCCATGCCGAAAAACCCGATCTCCCCGAAGACATCCCCTTCCTTCATGACAGCGAGCCTGCTGCCGTCCCGGACGACCTCACAGGAGCCGTGCAGAACGAGGAAGACATCCTCGCCCGGGTCATGGCGTTTCATGATGGTTTTGCCTTTGCGGTACGTGACGAGCTCCATGATGGAAAGCAGGTCGACAAAGGCCTCCTCGTCCAGGGCGGCAAGGAATGCCAGGTCGTTCTTCCGCAGGATTTCTGCAGCGGATACCAGCTCCTCACGGGCGTCTCCCATAAAACCGGTTGCCCTGTAGGTGCTGATGATCAGGGCGCTGACCCTGGGATGAGAACCGAGGACGGTCCTCGCCCTCCTTGACACGGCAATGGCCTTGAAGGGGAGCTGTCTTTTGAGATATTCCCGCGTGCATTCCCAAAAGAGGTGAAGGGCCTTGTCCGGGTCTCTGTCGGCAGCCGCGCGTTGCGCCTGCGCCAGTAATTCGCGCACACCTGGTGCGCCTTGTTTGGTGTTGTTCATGACATCCTCCTTATAGTTCAATGCATGGTATCAGGAGGATCCGCTCAGGATGCAGGGCAGGGTGCTCGGGATCCGGCCTTTACAGGTAATGGTCCCTTGTGAACCCGGCAATGGCGAGACTCGCCGTGCCGGTCCCGAAGGGATTGTCCTTCATTTCAAACTCCAGGCCCATCATGGTGCACGCCGCCTGATGCAGGGCCTCGGGATCCGCCGCGACGAGCGTGTTCGCGCCGGCCTGGACGGTCTCGGGCCACTCGGTGGTGTCGCGCACGGTCACACAGGGCGTACCCAGCAGGAAGGCCTCCTTCTGGACGCCTCCGGAGTCGGTGATCACCAGTAATGCGTCCCTGACCATGGCGAGCATGGTGAGGTAACTCACCGGCTCGATGAGGGTGAGGTTCGGGGGGGCGTCATGCAGGAGGTCAGGAAACCGGTGCCGCGTTCGCGGGTGCACCGGGAACAGGACCGGGATCTCGTGCGACAGGAGCTCCAGCCCCGTCCAGATGCCCGCGAACTTCTCCGGCACATCGGTGTTCTCGGCACGATGGATGGTGACGAGCACGAACGGGAGCGCGTAGGGGTGGGTCATCTCCTCTCTGCGGGTCTGCAGGAGGGCGTCGTACATGACATCCCCGGTCAGGATGCCCTCGATCCCTTCCCTCCCGAGGAGAGAGAGAGCATTCGCGGTGGGACAGAAATGGTGATCGCTCACATGGTCCGCCACGACCCGGTTGATCTCTTCTGGCATCCTCCTGTCGAAGCTGCGGACGCCCGCCTCGACATGGCCGACGGGTATGCCGAGCTTCACGGCAGCCAGTGCCCCAGCCAGGGTGGAATTGGTGTCGCCGTATACGACGACAAAGGAGGGGCATTCCCTGAGCAGAACCTCTTCGATGCCGCCGAGCATGCGGGCTGTCTGCCGAGCGTGGCTGTCCGAGCCGATGCCGAGGTGGAATTGGGGGTCTTCGAGACCCAGGGACGTGAAGTGGAGGTCCGACATGGCGTAGTCATAATGTTGCCCGGTGTGCAGCACGGCGTAGGGAATGCCCAGCTCCCTGAAGGCGCGCACGACCGGGGCGAGTTTGATGAACTGGGGCCGGGCCCCAACGATATGAAGGATGATGGCTCGTACCTCCTCAATCCACAAAAATTCCGGCCGGACCCGGAATCCCTACATCTTGACCACGATGCAGTCCCTCTTGAGCTTGTCGGAGAGCTTGGCACACTGCTTATCGGCGGCCTCCCGGGTGGTGAAAGTACCCCATCGCACGCAGCTGAGCTTCCCGTTCCTGTCGATGCGCAGCGGTACCCTGGTTTTCTCCTTGAGCTCCTGAACGAACTCCTTGGCCTGCTGTCTGTCCCTGAAGGCCGCGATCTGGATGCTGAAGTGCTCTTCCGAAGGTTCCTGGCCCGCTCTTTCACCGAGGAGTTCGTAGAACTTGTAGTCGTAGCCGCTCACCGCGCTCGAGGTTTCCTTGACCTCCTCAATGGGCTTGTCTCCCACCTCCTTTTCGGCGACCATGCCGTTGAAGGCTTTCTGAATAGGGTCGAGGGAGATGTCTGCGCGGTTGCCCAGATATGAGAAGAGCAGGCTCGCACCGGAGAGCAGTCCGAGCGAAAGGAAGAAAAGCGCAATGTTCCTGAGGGTCGATGGCTGAGCACCTTTCCGCTGCGTGCGCTTTTTCTTCGGTTTTCTCATATCCTCATCACTACATACTATCGGGCGCATCGATGCCCATGAGGGCCAGGGTGTTCGCGATGACCTGTCGTGCCGCATCCACCAGCACCAGCCTTGCACGGGTCAGGGCCACGTCGGCGGATATCACCCGGTTTCTATTATAGAACCTGTGGAAGGCCGTGGCAACATCCAAGAGATAAAAGGCTATGCGGTGCGGCTCGAGGTCGGCCGCCGCCGAGGCGATGATGTCCGGACAGCTTGCCAGGATCCGTATGAGATCGAGATCATCGCCTGAGGCGAGAACCTGCAGGTCGGTGCCCTCGCGCGTCGGTGCCAGGCCCTGTTCGGCGGCGTTCTTCAGGATGGAACAGATCCTGGCGTGGGCATACTGGATGTAGTAGACAGGATTCTCGTCGCTCTTCTTCTTGGCCAGGTCAAGGTCGAACACGAGCTGGGCGTCGCACCTGCGCATCATGAAAAAGTACCGGGCCACGTCCTTGCCCACCTCGTCGATGATCTCGCGCAGGGTCACGAATTCACCGGCGCGGGTGGACATCTGTACCGGAGAGCCCTCCCGCACGAGGGAGACAAGCTGGATGAGCAGGGCGTGGAAACAGTCCTGGTGGGCCCCCATGGCTGCTATGGCGGCCTTCATGCGCGGTACGTAGCCGTGGTGGTCCGCACCCCAGATATCGATGATCTTCTCGAAGCCGCGGTCGAGCTTGTCCTTGTGATAGGCGATGTCCGGTGCGAAGTAGGTGAGAGACCCGTCCTGCTTGCGCAGAACCCGGTCCTTTTCGTCCCCGAAGGCGGATGTCCTGAACCACAGGGCACCGTCATCCTCGTAGCTCAGGCCGCTGTCCTTGAGATAATCAAGCGAGTCTTTGACCTTGTCGTCCCGGTACAGGGTCGATTCCCTGAACCAATGGTCGAAATGGACATTGAACAGGCCCAGGTCCTCTCTGATGCCCTGCATGATGGAGTCGGCCGCAAACTCCCTGCAGATCCGCACCGCCTCGTCGTCCGGGGCACTCAGGAGGCTGTCGCCGTGGATCGCTGTGAGGTCCCGGGCGATGTCGCGTATGTAGTCTCCCTTGTAGCCGCTCTCCGGGAAAGGTTCGGTACGGCCGTGGATCTCCCGGTAGCGGTGGAGGACCGACAGCCCCAGGTTGTTCATCTGGTTGCCGACGTCGTTGATGTAGTATTCAGCCTGGACGTCGAAGCCCGCCGCATCCAGTATGCGCACAAGGGTGTCCCCCACGGCGGCACCCCTGCCATGGCCGATATGCAGCGGGCCGGTGGGGTTGGCGCTGACGAATTCGACCTGGACCTTCTTTCCTGCACCGAAGTCGGTCCTGCCGAAGGCTGCGCCCTCGGAGGATATTTCCTTCAGGGTTTCGGCCCAGACGGAAGGATCGAGGAAGAGGTTGATGAAGCCCGGCCCGGCCACCTCGACCCTGGACAGGAAATCGCTGCGGGCTGCGATGGCCGCTGCGATGGCCGCGGCTATCTCCCTGGGGGGCATCTTCGCCTTCTTGGCCGACACCATGGCCACGTTCGTGGCGAAATCTCCGAAGTCCTTGTTCGGGGGCACGCTCACCGACATGTTGTCCATGTCGAGCCCGGGGAGCGTTCCTTCATCAACGAGGCCGGTGAGGGTTTCCCTCAGCAGCCTTTCGACCTTGTCCTTCATGGGCGCCTCGTTCTTCGGTCGTGCCTGTGTTGTGATCCTCGAGGATTCAGGTGCCTCTTTAATATCAAAACAGCCCTTTGTCCAGTGAGGAAAACGCACCGCTGCACGGTTGCCCAGGTTCAATATTGACATGGGGGGGCAGGGATTCTATAAGAGGATTGTTAGCACACTAGCGATATGAGTGCTAAGGAATCTGGTCATGCACGAGCTAACCGACCGAGATAAAAGCATATTGAATGCCATCATACGGGAGTATGTGGAAACCGGGGAGCCGGTAGGCTCCCGGATCATCTCCCGGAAGTACCTCTACAACCTGTCTCCGGCCACGATCCGCAACGTCATGGCGGATCTCGAGGAGATGGGAATGCTCTACCAACCGCATGTCTCGGCCGGTCGCATCCCGACCCCCGAGGGGTTCAGGTGCTACCTCAACGGCATCATGGAGGTGAAGAATCTGCCGCGCCTCGAGAAGACCATGATCACCCGCCAGGTCTCCCATGGTTCCGGTGACATCAAGGACACCCTCAGGAGGGCATCGGTGGTCCTCTCGAAGATATCGCAGAACGCCTCCATAATCATCCTGCCCAAGATGGACACCTTCTCGTTCAAGAGGATCGATTTCGTCAGGCTTGATGAAAGCAGGATCATGGTCATCCTCGTGAGCAGGGCGGGCATGGTGTACAACCACGTGGTCCACGGTGAGGACCTGCCCCAGAACAAGCTTGACCAGTATGCGAACTACCTCAACGAGGTCTACAAGGACCTCAGCATACACGAGATGAGGGACTCCCTCATGAGGGAGATGTCCAGCGACAAGGCGAGGTTCGATACCCTGGTCGGAAAGGCTCTTGACCTGGGCATGGCGGCGCTGGAGGCCGTCGAGGATGTCCCGGACATCGTCATCCAGGGCAAGGAGACGGTCTTCAACAAGCCGGACCTGGCGAACCTCGACAGGCTCCGCGACATCGTGAACGCCTTCGAGGACAAGGGAAGGATCGTCCGGATACTGAACCGGGTTCTCGAGGTCCCGGGCGTTTCGGTGCTCCTGGGCGAGGAACTGGAACATATCGGCATGGACAATTTCAGTATGGTCGCGAGCGGTTACTCCTGCAGGAACACCCCCGTGGGTTCCCTCGGCGTAATCGGGCCCATGAGGATGGATTACGCGAGGGTCATACCGCTGGTGGGCTATATGGCACACATATTGAGCGAGTTGCTGGAGGACATGTAGGATGTCGGATGAAAGGAACATCATGGACGAACAGAACGACGGGACCATGGAAAACGGCCGCATCGAGCCGGGAGGTCAGGAGGAAACCGGGCAGGAGCGTCAGCCCGGTATCGATGAGCTCAGGGCCCAGGTGGATGACTACAAGGACAGATACCTGCGCGCCATGGCCGAAATGGACAACATGAAGAAGCGCCAGCAGCGCCAGCATGCCGACGTGCTCAAATACGGCAAGGAGTCCGTGCTGAAGGACTTTCTCCTGGTCTACGACTCCCTCGAGAAGTCCATTCTTTCCGCACAGGAGCTCTATCCCGACGACGAGCCCTTCATTACCGGACTGCAGATGATAGAGCGGCTGCTCCTGGAGACCTTGAAAAAACACGGAGTTGAACCTATACAAACCAGAGACATTGCGTTCGATCCGAATGTTCACGAGGCCATGATGCAGGTCTCGAGGCCGGACCTCGAGCCTGGAATGGTGGCTGACGAGATCGAAAAAGGCTTCATGTTAAACGACAGGGTGCTGCGACCTGCAAAGGTTACTGTTTCCGCGTAAGAGGAGAAAACACAAGGGAGGATTGCTCGCATGGGAAAGATATTAGGAATTGACCTTGGTACCACCAATTCCTGTATGGCCATCATGGAGGCCGGGGAACCGAAGGTCATCACCAATGCCGAAGGCGCCAGGACCACGCCGTCCGTGGTCGCTTTCACCACGGGAGGAGAACGCCTCGTGGGGCAGGTGGCCAGACGCCAGGCCATCACCAACTCAGAGAAGACGCTGCACGCCATCAAGCGCCTTATAGGAAGAAAATTCGAAGACAAAGAAGTCCAGAATGACATCAAGGTCGTGCCCTTCAAGATCGTGAGGGCGGACAACGGCGACGCGGCCATCCAGATAGACGAGAGGCGCTATGCACCTCCCGAGATATCGGCCATGGTGCTCCAGAAGCTCAAGATGGATGCGGAGGCGTACCTGGGAGAGAAGATCGATGAGGCCGTGATCACGGTCCCGGCATACTTCAACGACTCCCAGCGGCAGGCCACCAAGGATGCGGGCAAGATCGCCGGCTTCGAGGTGAAGAGGATCATCAACGAACCCACGGCCGCAGCCCTGGCCTATGGCCTCGACCGGAAGAAGGAAGAGAAGGTGGCGGTCTTCGACCTGGGCGGTGGCACCTTCGACATATCAATCCTTGAGATCGGCGACGGGGTCTTCGAGGTGAAGTCGACGAACGGCGACACCCACCTCGGCGGAGAGGACATCGACAACCGGATCATCGACTACCTGGTTTCCGAGTTCAGGAAGGAAACCGGCGTCGACCTGGGCAAGGACCGCATGGCACTCCAGAGGCTCAAGGAGGCGGCGGAAAGGGCGAAACACGAGCTCTCGACCATGATGGAGACCGAGGTCAACCTGCCGTTCATCACGGCGGACCAGTCCGGCCCCAAGCACCTGAACATGAAGCTCACCCGGGCCAAGCTGGAGAACCTCGTGGAAGACATCATCGCCAAGCTCGATGAGCCCTGCCGCAAGGCCATGGCCGATGCCGGGTTGTCGCCCAGGGATATCGACGAGGTCATCCTGGTGGGCGGTCAGACGCGCATGCCCAAGGTCGTGCAGCGGGTCAAGGAGATCTTCGGCAAGGAGCCCCACAAGGGCGTGAATCCCGACGAGGTGGTTGCCGTCGGCGCCGCCATCCAGGGCGGCGTGCTTGGTGGCGAGGTGAAGGACGTGCTCCTGCTGGACGTCACGCCGCTCTCGCTGGGCATCGAAACCCTGGGCGGCGTCTTCACCAAGATCATCGAGCGCAACACCACGATCCCCACGAAGAAGACCCAGGTCTTCTCCACGGCCGAGGACAACCAGAATGCGGTCACCATCAGGGTCTTCCAGGGTGAGCGTCCCATGGCGGCTGACAACAAGCTCCTCGGGCAGTTCGACCTGATGGGAATCCCGCCGGCCCCCCGGGGCATACCCCAGATCGAGGTGAGCTTCGACATCGACGCCAACGGCATCCTGCATGTCTCGGCCAGGGACAAGGCCACGGGCAAAGAACAGTCGATCCGCATCACGAGCTCTTCGGGCCTGAGCGAGGACGACATCAACGGGATGATCCGCGAGGCCGAGGAGCACGAATCGGACGACCGCAGGCGCAAGGACATCGTGGAGGCGAAGAACACCGGCGACAGCCTGGTCTACACCACGGAGAAAACCCTGAAGGAGCACGGCGACAAGGTCGACTCCATGACCAGGTCCAGCATCGAGAACGCCATGGCCGACCTCAGGGATGCCCTGAAGGGTGACGATGCTGACCTCATCAGGAAGAAGATCGAAGCGCTGACCACTGCTTCCCACAAGCTGGCCGAGGTGATCTACTCTTCTGCCGCCCAGGCCGGTGCGGGACCCCAGGCCGGACCCGGGGCGGGCCCATCGGCGGGGGGCGGCAAACCGGCCGACGACGTCGTGGATGCCGAGTTCGAAGAGGTCAAAGGCGACAAGAGATGAACTGCTCGGGGGATCCAGCGCTGCAAGAGCCGGATCCCCTGCATCGTACGGACCATGCCCATATATGAATACAGCTGCAGGGCCTGTGGCCACATAACGACCCGGATCGTCCCGGGCTATGCCGACCCGGACGATCTCTCCTGCGAACGATGCGGGGCTGCGGACCTCAAGAGGATCATCTCGAGGTCCAACTACCACGCTTCCTCGACCGACAGGCTGGCATCCTTCGATCCGAAGGCACGGCGTTCGGACGCCTTCTACAAGGACAGCAGGAACATCGGGCTTCACGCCGAGAAGATGCTCGAGAAGGCCGGGGTGAAACCCACCGATGAATTCAAGAGCAAGCTGGAGCGGCTTCGGACGGACCCGGGCAGCGTGATCAAGGACAGCAAGGACTGATCAGAATTTACCGAAGAGTTTCTTTCTTTTGGGGTCCTTGACGTCTTCCCCGCTCGTCTCGGCGAACTTGCGCAGGAGTTCTTCCTGCTCCCTGGTGAGTTTTTTCGGTATCTCCACCTTGATGCCCACGTGCATGGATCCCTGCCCGCCGCCTCTGAGATGCTTGATGCCCTTGTTCTTCAGGGAATAGATCTCGTCGGGCTGGGTGCCGGCCTTGATCTCCAGGTCGGTCTCGCCGTCGAGGGTCGGCACTTTGAGGATCGTCCCGAGGGCGGCCTGGACAAAGGATATGGACACCTCCAGGTACAGGTCGTCGCCCTGCCTGATGAAGGTTTCGTGGGGCCTGATGGCGATGACCACGTACAGGTCGCCCGGAGGGCCGCCCAGTTCGCCGAGTTCTCCCTCGCCCGGCACCCGCATGGTGGCACCGGTGTCGACCCCGGCCGGAATCTTGACCTTGAGGTGCTTTTTCCTGACGATGTGCCCCGATCCTTTGCAGGGCTTGCATGGTTTCTTGATCACCTGGCCTGCCCCCCGGCAGGTCGGGCAGGTGGTGCTGATGGTGAAGAACCCCTGAGACCGGTACACCTGGCCCTTGCCGCCGCAGGTCGTGCACTTCTCGGGCGAGGTCCCCGTCTCTGCTCCGGTTCCGCCGCAGTCTTCGCAGGGAAGGGTCTTGGGGATCTCCAGCTCGATCTCGGTACCCGAGGCAGATTCCTCCAGGGTGATGGATGCATCGTATCGGAGGTCTGCGCCCTTGGACGGCCTCCTGCGTCCCCCCCCGCGCCGGCCCGGGAACCCGAACATGTCGCCGAAGATGTCGGAGAAGCTGCTGAAGATATCGTCGAAGCTCGTGAACTCGTGGAAGCCGGTGCGGGAGAGACCCTCGTGGCCGTACTGGTCGTAGATCCGTCGCTTCTCGGTGTCGCGCAGGACCTCGTAGGCCTCGGCCGCCTCCTTGAATCTGGACTCGGCCTCGTGATCACCGGGGTTGCGGTCCGGATGGTACCTCAACGCAAGCTGGCGGTATGCCTTCTTGATTTCCTCGGGTGATGCTGATCGCGATATTCCCAGGATCTCGTAGTAATCCCGTTTCGTCATGACCTTTCGTGAAGCGTGACCTTACCCTCGGCGAGTTCGCGGAGCGCGGTGACCACGTACCGGTTGTCCTTGCGCCTGCTCAGCGCGATGGACCCCTTCATGAGCTGCTTGGTTCTCTTGGACGCTGCAACGGCCAGGGAAAAGCGATCGGGTACCTTTTCAAGACAGTCTTCAACGGTGACTCGTGCCATGGTTACCTTCCTGGGTTTTCAAGTGAGTGCCCTCATGCCATATTTACACGGGAACGTCAAGGGTTATCAGTATAGTGATGGGTCGCGGGACCCCCCTCGTTCCTTGTGTCAAAGAGGGGGATCTTTCCGTTCTCAGTCGTCGTAACTCCCTTTCCCCGTCTCCTTCTTCTCCAGCTTCCGGGCGTTCTCCGCGATTTTTTCAGGTGTCCATGCCGCTTGGTCTTCGATCCGCGTCGCCTTGGGACCCAGGTCATGGGATCCTTTCTCGAGGATCGCCTCGATGGCGAGGTCAGCGGTGTCCGCCGCATTGAACCACTTCACGAGCAGGTCGTAGACGAAGTCCTGAACACCCTTTGCCATCCGTTCGCGGACCTCTCTCGGCTGAGCCAGCAGCTTGTTCTCGAAGGGCAGGTTCAGGTTCTTGTAATCACCTGCCTTGAGCGACTTGCCCTGGGCATAGGACACCATCTCGGCCCAGAGTTCCTCGGTGACGCCGGCATCGGGGAGCTTGATGAAATTCTTCTGCTCGTCGAGGACCGCATTGCCGAACTCGTTGACCTTGACGCCCCAGGAGAGCATCTGCAGTGCCGTGGCGACGTTGGCCTTGGTGGTGCGGGTCTCGGCGGCGATACGCTTGAGCCGTTCGTAGTGGTTGCCCGAGGTGCCGTGCTGGGCGCCTGATATGCCGTACTTCATCAGCGCCTCGTGGATGCGCTTGGTGAGGTCGACGTCGATGCCTGAGTCCGAAGCCTCGATCCCGTGGGTGGTCCCGTTGTTCAGGGCGATCCAGTCGGGGAAGATGCCGTTGGCGTTGAGCCCCTGGATGAGGAACAGGGCCTCTTCGGGCGTTGAGAGCCCCTCCTTGCCCTTGATCTCGCCCACCTCGGTCTCGTAGCCGGCCCAGGGGGGGATGTATGAGCTCAGTTCGATGTTGGCCAGCAGGTTCTGATCGTCCGGCATGTGGGATGCATCGATGGCGATGGAGGTGATGCCGGCGTCGAACATGGACGGGATGTCGGTCCGTGCCTTGCCCACCTCGGGTTGTTTCTTCAGCCCGAAGTGGTCGGCGTGGATGGCCACGGGAACGGTTATGCCGAGCTCGTTGCAGATGGTGTCGGCGTACCTGGCCAGATTCCACATGTTGATGAGGCAGTACCCTGCCTCGGACTTGGCTATCTCGAGGATGACGGCGGCATTGGCCCGCTGGGCCGCCTGCAGGACCCCCCGGATCACGATGCTGTTCCGTGCGTTGGCCGCGATCGTCATGGCCCTCCCCTTTTTCATCATGGCCCGGTCGATGACCTTGCCGCTCACGATGAGGGCCCGGGAGTTCGGAAACAGCCTGGCGATGTTCGGCGGCCGCCCGATCTCGAGTGCCTTCGTGAAATCTTTCCCTTGTGCCATACTGTGCCTCCTCGCTCTGTCGGATATGGGGTGTATGACCCCCGGTCAATTCCTCTTCGCATACTGCTCGTATTCCAGCACGTCGTCCCTGGACCCGATGATGAGCGGCACCCGCTGGTGCAGGCCGGTGGGCTGGATGTCGAGGATGGGCTCGTAGCCGGTGGACGCGTAGCCCCCCGCCTGCTCGGCGATGAATGCCAGGGGATTGGCTTCGTAGAGGATTCTCAGCTTGCCGGTGGGTTTCTTGGGGTCCTTGGTGTCCTCGGGGTAGAGGAAGATGCCCCCCTTGAGCAGGTTCCGGTGGAAGTCGGCCACGAGCGAGCCGATATAGCGCGACGTGTAGGGTCCCTTGCGTGTGTTCCGTTCAGACTTCAGATACTCGATGTATTCCCTGGTCCCCTGTTTCCAGTAGGGGTAGTTGCCCTCGTTGGCACTGTAGATCTTGCCGCGCTTCGGCATGGTGATGTTGGGGTGTGAAAGGACGAACTCGCCCACGCTCGGGTCCAGGCTGAAGCCGTTGACCCCGTGACCGGTCGAGTAGACCAGGATGGTGCTCGAGCTGTAGATGATGTATCCGGCACCGAAGAGCTTCCGGCCGGGCTGGAGGCAGTCCTCCAGGGTGCCGTCGCCGCCGGGGGTGATCCGGTGGAAGATGCCGAAGATGGTGCCGATGGACACGTCCACGTCGATATTGGTGGAGCCGTCGAGCGGGTCGAACATGACCACATAGTCGCCCTTGGGGTATTCCGCGGGGATCATGATCATGTCCTTCTCCTCCTCGGAGGCCATGACGCATACCTTGCCGATGTAGTTCAGCGCGTTGATGAAGAGCTTGTTGGCATAGACGTCGAGTTTCTGGACCTCCTCGCCCTGCACGTTGGTGCGGCCGACGTTGCCCAGGATATCCTCCACGATGCCCGCATGCGCAACCTGGGCAGCCACGACCTTGGCGGCGAAGATGATCTGGCTCAGGATCGAGCTGAAATCACCCCGGCCGCCGTACCTGCGCTGCTCGTCCATGATGTGGCGGTCAAAGGAAATGATGCGGTCGTTCATAGTGCCCCCTTATGAATGAAGGTAGTGATGGTGAAGGGTGGATCGAACACGGTCAATGATATCGCCGGGGGGGCGAAAAATCAAGTCGATCCCGTGGTCGACAAAAAAACGTTGACAACCCGTGGATGTTTCTCTATACAGAAACATCATGACGAGGAGATCGACCATGCGGACGACAAACGGGTGGTGGTGGCGCGCCAGGAATGGTGTGAGGGGAGGTCTGCCCTAGGGTACGGTATATGCCACACGTGAAGGCGGCAGGCTCCCCGGGAGTCTGCCGCCTTTTTTATTGTTTGGAGAAGACAATGCCGGATCAGATGAGAATTTTCAGAGACGTCAACGACAACGGGGTGCTCGTCACACGGGGCATGGCATGCGACACCGTCACGCCCGTGGGTGCGTACATGGCGCTCGTCGGGGAGTCCCAGGGCTTTCTCCTGGAATCGGTGCCCGTCGCCTACAGTTTTGTCGGCCGTTTCGACGAGGCCGGAGTACTCGTCGTGGAGGAGGGGAAGGACAACCCCTGGGCTGCCGTCCCGGCCATCATCCGCCCGCTGAGCTTCAACAGGGCCGGCCTGCCTCCGTTCATAGGCGGGTACGTGGGTTATATAGGCTATGACATGGTCCGAGGCGTGGAAGTGCTGCCCCGGCCTAAGCTGGGCTCGGGATTCCCGGATGCCCTGCTGGGCAGGGTGAGCACGCTGCTCGTCTTCGACCACCTGAAACAGGACCTCAGAATGCTCAGGGCGATACCCGTGCCTGGCATATCCGATCGGGATGCACTGGCAGTCGCCCGGGAGAGCTTCCGCGAGGTCGAGGAGGCCCTCGCAGCGGGCCGGGTCCCCGCCCGGGCGGGAATGCCCGTCGTCGGGGGCATTCGGGAGGTCTCCCTCTCTGACGCCGAGTTCACCGACGCGGTGCTCAGGGCCAAGGAGTACCTGCGCCGGGGAGACATCATGCAGGTGGTCCTGTCCCGCAGGGCGAGGATCGAGCTCGACGGCGAATCTTTTGACATCTACCGCAGGCTGAGGCGTATCAACCCGTCTCCCTATCTTTTTTATATACGCATCAGTGACGTGACCCTCATCGGTTCGTCACCCGAAGAGATGGTGCGGCTCCAGGGCGACACCGTCACCACGGTCCCCATTGCAGGGACGAGGCCCCGGGGCACGAGTGAGATGGAGGACGACGAGCTGGCGGCCGACCTCCTGGCAGACGAGAAGGAACGTGCAGAACACCTCATGCTGCTGGACCTGGCCAGGAACGATCTGGGCAGGGTCTGCCTGCCCGGCTCGGTTCGCGTGGTGACGAGGGAGAAGGTGAGGTTCTACTCGCACGTCATGCACATCGTGTCGTGCGTCGAGGGGGACAGGAAGCCCGGCATCAACGCCGTGGACGTGCTCAAGGCGTGTTTCCCTGCCGGCACGGTCTCCGGTGCCCCCAAGGTGCGGGCCATGGAGATCATCGACGAACTGGAGGGAATGTGCCGGGGGCCCTATGCCGGGGCGGCGGGGTACCTCTCGTACAACGGCACCATGGATACGGGCATTGTGATCCGGACCATCTTTTCTCGCGAAGACAGGACGTATCTCCAGGCCGGCGCAGGCATCGTGTGGGACTCCACACCCGAGCGGGAGCTCCGTGAGATCGACAACAAGCTCAAGGCCCTCCAGTCGGCCCTGGGAGGTGAAGCATGATCCTCATGATCGACAACTACGACTCGTTCACCTACAACCTGGTGCAGGCCGTCGCCGCCAGGGGCGAAGAGGTGGTGGTGAGGCGAAACAGGGCCATCGACGTGGACGGTGTCAAAACGTTGCACCCGGATGCGATCATCATCTCGCCTGGACCGGGAACTCCTGAGGATGCCGGGGTCTCCGTGGACGTCGTCAGGAGCCTGGCCGGGGTCATTCCCATCCTGGGCGTGTGCCTCGGCCACCAGTGCATCGCCCATGCCTTCGGCGGCCGCGTCGTGCTGGCCAAGAGGGTCATGCACGGCAAGCGCTCCCGGATATCCCACGACGGCACGGGGCTGTTCGAAGGCATCCCGTACGACTTTCCGGCAGTCCGGTACCACTCGCTGGCCGTTGAGGAAGAGAGCCTGCCGGTCGATTTGCGCGTCTGCGCCAGGACCTGTGACGACGGCGAGATCATGGCCATCTGTGCCGAGGGTCTGAGGCTCTTCGGCGTCCAGTTCCACCCCGAATCCATTGCCACCGACTTCGGTGAGAAGATCCTGGAACGGTTCATCGAACAGACAAGGAGGAGAGTATGAAGGAGTCCCTTGAAAAGGTCATTGCAGGACGGCACTTGTCCCGGCCCGAAATGGAGCGGTGCTTCGACATGATCATGTCGGGCCGGGGGAACGACGTGCAGATCGGCGGTTTTCTCACGGCGCTGAGGATCAAGGGCGAAACCCCCGACGAGATAGAGACCGCGGCCAGGGTCATGCGCAGACACGCGGTGCCGGTGAACACCGGGTGCGGAACCGTCGTCGATACGTGCGGCACGGGTGGCGACGGCGCCTCCACCTTCAACATTTCCACGGCCGTGGCCTTTGTCATGGCCGGGGCGGGATACAAGGTGGCCAAGCACGGCAACCGGTCGGTGAGCTCGTCGTCGGGGAGCGCCGACTGCCTTGAGGCCCTCGGGGTGCCCATCAACCTGAAACCTGCCGATGCCGCCAGTGCCGTGAGAGACAAAGGCTTCTGCTTCCTGTTCGCGCCTGCGTACCACCCGAGCATGAAGTACGCGATGCCGGCACGGAAGCAGCTCGGCATCCGCACCGTCTTCAACACGCTGGGGCCCCTGGCCAACCCGGCAGGTGCCACACACCAGGTCATCGGTGTGTACTGCCGGTCCCTGGTGGACCCCATCTGCGAGGCGCTGAAGAACATGGGGCTCAAGGGTGCCATGGTGGTGCACGGCGGCCTCGATGAAGTATCGGTGTCGGGGCCGACCCGCTATGCCAGGCTCAGCGGCGGCACCATCAGCAGGGGCGATCTCAGGCCCGAGGATGCGGGCCTGTCCCCTCTGCCGGCGGACGATCTCAGGGTGACCTCTCCCCGGGAATCCGCCAGGAAGATCGTGGACCTCTTCGAGGAGAGCCTGGGAGGTGCCTGCCTGAACAGCCTGCTGCTCAACGCTGCCGCCGCCTTCATGGCGGTGGATGGTACCGTGGATCTGAAGGACGGCGTAGCCATGGCCCGTGATGTTCTTCGCAGCGGCAGGGCACTGGAAGCCCTGAACAGGGCCAGGGCATGAGCAGGGACTTCCTGGAGAAGATGTACGGACTGTCGCGGCGACGGGCCGAGGAGCTTGCTGCGCCGACCGATGCTGGACCGCCCGTGCGGTCCTTAAAGGCCGCCCTGCTCTCGCCCGGCATGGCCGTCATCGCCGAGGTGAAGTATGCCACCCCGGCCGATGGGATGCTGGGCGTGAACGATGCCCCGGACGTGATCGCCCGTGAGTATGAGAGGCTTGGGGCCTCAGCGGTCTCGTGCCTCACCGAGCCGGAGTATTTCGCTGGCAGGCTCGAATATCTCGCCATGGTCCGCTCGAGCTGCAGTCTTCCCGTCATGATGAAGGACTTCATCGTGGATGAGCGGCAGATCATTGCAGGCCGGTCGTTTGGTGCGGATGCCGTGCTGCTCGTCACAGAGATGCTGTGCCTCGAAGAGCTCAGGGCGCTGTATGCCTGCGCACAGGACCTGGGCATGGGCTGTCTCGTGGAGATTCACGGTCCTGAAGGTCTGGACAAGGCCCTGGCCGTAGGTGCGAACATCATCGGGGTCAACTGCCGGGACCTCAGGACCCTGCAGGTGCACGCCCGGATGCATGAGGAACTCGTTGAAGAAATCCCTGCGGGCGTGGTCAAGGTGGCGGAGAGTGGCATTACCTCGGGTACGAGGCTCAGTGAGCTCTTCGATGCGGGCTACGATGCAGCGCTCATCGGCAGGGCATTCGCCGGAAAGGCACTGAGGGAGGAGATCTTCCATGTGGGTCAAGATCTGCGGCATAACCAGGCGTGACGATGCCATGACGGCAGGTGCCCTGGGTGCCGATGCCATTGGCTTCGTTTTCACGCAGAGCCCGCGCAGGATTCTCCCCCGATCGGCGTTGCCGTGGATACGGGGTATCACCGGCCTCGAGAAGGTCGCGGTCTTCACCACCGAGTCGGTGGAGGAGATCCAGGCTGTCTGCGATGGACTGGGCATCGACACGATTCAGCTCCATGCGGAACCGGCTGGTGATCATGAGCGGCTGAATCGCCGCTACGGGATTATCTATGCAATGAAGGAGTACAGGAATGACCTGATGCCCGGTTTCCCCTGCCGCATCCTCATCGACGCGAGCAGGGGCACGGGCATGCAGGGCGAGTGGAAGGAGAGGGACATACCCTATATCCTGGCAGGCGGTCTGACCCCGGACAATGTCCGTGAAGCCGTCCGCATTGCCAGGCCAGCCGGTGTGGACGTGTCGTCCGGGGTCGAGTCGGCACCGGGCATCAAGGACCCCGGCAAGGTGGAGAACTTCATCAGGGAGGCCAGGTCATGAAGGGATACTTCGGAGAATTCGGAGGGCAGTATGTGCCGGAAACGCTGCTGCCGGCACTCGAGGAGCTCGAGTCAGCCATGGAGGAGGCCTTTGCGGATACCGCCTTCCGGGATGAGTTTACCTCCTACCTGGTAGACTATATGGGGAGGCCTACTCCGCTGACCCATGCGAAAAGGCTCTCGGAGCACTTCGGGTGCGAGGTGTGGCTCAAGCGGGAAGACCTCAACCATACGGGCTCTCACAAGATCAACAATGCCATCGGCCAGATACTCCTGGCAAGGCGCATGGGCAAACACCGGATCATTGCCGAGACCGGGGCAGGTCAGCACGGCGTCGCGACCGCCACGGTATGCGCACTCTTCGGCATGGAATGCCACGTGTACATGGGCAGCGTTGATATGGCCAGGCAGCGGGTGAACGTCGAGCGCATGAGGCTCCTGGGCACCAAGGTGGTGCCGGTGGACGGAGGCACCGCGACCCTGAAGGACGCCACCAGCGAGGCCATCCGCGACTGGATAGCCAATGTGGACACCACCTACTACCTCATCGGCTCGGCCATCGGCCCGCACCCGTACCCCACCATGGTGCGGGAGTTCCAGGCCGTCATCGGCCGCGAGGCGAAAGAGCAGATCGTGGCGCGCACCTCCTCGCTGCCTGATGCCGTGGTCGCATGCGTGGGCGGGGGGAGCAACGCCATAGGAATCTTCAGCTCCTTTATGGACGAGCCTTCGGTTGAATTGATCGGGGTGGAGGCCTACGGTGAGGGAAACGGCAGGCATGGGGCCAGCATCAGCTTCGGGTCTCCGGGAGTTCTTCATGGGACGCGTTCCTATCTGCTCCAGGACAAGGACGGCCAGGTCAGGGACACCCATTCCATCGCGGCGGGACTCGACTACCCCGGGGTGGGGCCGCAGCACAGCTTCCTCGCCTTCTCGAAGAGAGCCCGCTATACCCTGGTGACCGACGAACAGGCCCTGGCCGCATACAAGCTCATGGGGCGGCTCGAAGGCATAGTGCCAGCACTGGAGAGCGCCCATGCCATCGGATACCTCGAGCAGTACTGCAGGGACAACCGGGGGAAAAAGGTCCTGGTCAACCTCTCGGGCAGGGGGGACAAGGACATCCATACCGTAATCGGGGGTGCATCATGATAACGCAGAGCATTCGAAACCATCACAGGGCGGTCATCCCCTATGTCACGGCGGGACTGCCGAACCTCGAAGCCACGGGCAGGATCGTCGCGGCCCTTGCCGATGCCGGGGCCGCCGCCGTCGAGATAGGCATCCCGTTCTCCGACCCCATGGCCGACGGGCCCGTGCTCCAGAGGGCGTCCTACAGGGCCCTGCAGGCGGGGTTCAGAATGGATGCGCTCCTCGAACGTCTCGACGGCTGGAGCGCCGCGGTCGATATCCCGCTCATTGTCATGTCGTACATCAACCCGCTCATGCGCAGGGGGCTGAACGAGACCCTGGAGAGGCTCAGGGACGGCGGTGTCAGGGGAGTCATTATCCCTGACCTTCCCAAGGATGCAGGCAGGATCTTTGCTGACTGCCGCGATATCGGCCTCGACCTCATCAGGCTGCTGGCACCGACCACCGTTTCCGAAAGGGCAACGGAAGTCCTTTCCCAGTGCTCCGGGTACGTGTATGCGGTATCGGTCAAGGGGGTAACCGGGCAGCGCAGGACCATGCCGGAGGGGATCGGGGACCAGGTTGCTTCCATCAAGGCGCTCACCGACCTGCCCGTGTGCGTGGGGTTCGGCGTATCCCGGGCATCCCAGGTGAACGAGCTGCTGGGCTTTGCTGACGGGGTGATCGTGGGGAGCTTCCTCATGCAGCGGATCATGAATGCCCACGATCCCGTGCAGGCGGCACAGGATGCGCTCAGGAGGCTGATGAACGGGGATAGCCCATGAGGCTGAAGCAAAGATTCTCTCCCCTCATCACAGCAGTTATCGTCGTGCATACAGGGGGTGTGGCTGGCGGCATCTGACCGGGTGAATCGTGCCAGCCACGGGCCCTGGGTGCATTCAGGGCTTCCCTATTGAATCTTGACACCCAGGGTTCACCACGGTACGTTGCACAATGCAAAATGCATAGTCCTGTTGTGATGCCGTTTTTGTACGGGGAGCCTGGGTATGGTGCCTGACAATCCATATGGGGGAGGGAAAGCTGACTTCACAGCACAGGCCTTTCTCATCATATGCGTCCTTGTCTTCTGGGCGGTAGTGACCGCCACGACCGTCAAGCAGGCTCCTGTCTATATGGGTGAACTGAAGGCGATCGCCCAGACCGACTGGATCTCCATGTGGACCTGGATCGATTACGGCAATTACTACCGCTATTCTCCCACTGCACTTCTTCCTGTTGGATTGCTCGATCGCGATTATCTCGCACCCTTGCTGGGGATAGAGTTTCCCAGCGAGAGATTCGCCTCTGCACATCGCCTGGTTCCCCTGTTCGTTTTTCTGATCGTCTTCATATCACTTATGACCTACCGATTCTGCAGGAGGGTGTCCCTGGGGATTCCAGCGGCACTTGTAGCGGGCCTTTTCATCGGCCTGAACAAGGGTTTCGCGTACTATTTCCGGTATGCCAGTACGGTGGCCACGTTGCTCCTGCTGGTGTACACTGTGTTCCTCCTCATCTTTGCCGTACGCTATCTCCATTCCAGGCGCTTACCCGATCTTGCAGGATACTACCTGTCTCTGTTCCTTGCCGTTGGCTCCTGGGAGCAGTGGATAAACCTGCTCGGACTCCTGATAGTGGGGTCCCTGATCCTTGCCGTGCATAGCGGGCGGGTGCTGTCGAAACCGATTCTGATCCATGGATTGTTCATCCCTCTGACGATCGGCGTCATATACATCGCTCTCCATGCACCGACCATCAGTTCGGAATCCAACTCGATCAAAGAGGCTCAGTATGTCTTCTCTTATCCGACCAGGGCCCTCATGGCAGAAGACATGGCCGTGAACGCCAGCCTTCACATAGCGAGCATCGTGGAGCCGATCTTGTTCCCATGGCCCATGCTCTCGCAGTCGGTCCTGAAAAACCAGGATATGGATGTCCACAATGCATACAACAAAATATACACACCCTATTCAACCATCCACTACCGGGGCATGGGAGATTGGTACGCAGGGCTTCTCGGAGGTCTCTTCCTGGCCTTTACGGCGGTTCTCCTTGTGTATATCGCGAAGCACAGGAAGAATGCTCTCCCGGCGCTTCTCGGCATTATACTGACATATGCAGGGTTCGCCGTGCATCTTCCCGTCATGTACCGGACCTATTTTGTTTTACCCGGATACGTCAGCCTGCTTGACTACAAGCATGCCCTCTCCATCCTGGGATTTTCCATTCTTCTCGGGTGGGGATCACAGGCTGTACTGGATCGCGTGAAGGGCCGTTCAGGCAAGATCATGTTCTGTCTTGCCCTGTGTTCGTGGTTCGCATATTGTAACTACACGAAGATATCACAAGGGTACCATCTTACATTGGGGGTTTTCCCGTGGTGAGCAGGAAAGAAATGATTAAGGAGATCGACCGATGCAGGATCTGCGGAGGAAAGACGCTGAGGCCCGTCATTGATCTCGGAAGTCAGTATATTGCGAGCATATTCGCAGGCGATGGTGTCATGGATGAGCTCCAGCAAAGATATCCCCTCGATGTGGTGAGGTGTGCTGATCCCGGGGGGTGCGGACTTGTGCAACTCAGGCATTCGGTATCGCCCCGGGTGCTCTATTCCCATTATGGATACCTCTCCGGAATCAATGAGGCTATGCGAGCGAATCTCCGTGACATCGTCTCCAAGGTCGAGCAGAGAAGTACCCTGAAACCCGGCGATATAGTTGTGGACATCGGCTGTAATGATGGAACCCTCCTCATGTTCTATGAAACGGGGGGTATTGACCGGCTGGGTTTCGATCCCGCCGAGAATGTGGTTTTTTCCGCCCGGGAAAAGGGGCTCGATGTGGTCTGCGATTTCTTTTCTCCCCATGCCTTCAGGGGATCCCGGCCGGGGAAAAAGGCAAAGGTGGTGACCAGCATAGCCATGTTCTATGACCTGGAAGACCCGCGCGCCTTTGTGAGGGACGTCGCCTCCATTCTGGCAGACGACGGCATCTGGGTAATAGAGCTCTCGTATCTCCCCTTCATGCTCGCAAAAAACTCATACGACACCATATGCCACGAGCACCTTGAATATTATTCCCTCCATCAGATTACCTGGATGCTCCAGCGTGAAGGGCTGGCGGTTCATGGTATAGAGTTCAACGACATCAATGGCGGGAGCTTCCGGCTGTTCATGCGTAAAGAGGAGGCAGGCACCGTCCCCCCTGAGGTTCAGGAGATGATCAGAGGTGTCGAGGAGCGAGAGGAGGCCCTCGGGCTTGCCACCGATACGCCATACGATCGCTTCAGGGAAAAGGTCATGACGGTTTCCAGAGATCTGCGGGAACTCGTGCGGGAGATCTCCTCGAACGGCAGAAAGGTCTATATCTACGGTGCATCGACCAAGGGAAACACGATTCTGCAGTACTGCGGGATCGACAGGAACTTGTTGCCCAAGGCTGCGGACAGGAATCCCGACAAGTGGGGCCGGAGAACCCTGGGCACGGATATTCCCATTATCTCAGAAGAACTGGCCCGCAAAGACTCACCGGACTTTTTCCTTGTTCTGCCCTGGCACTTCATCGATGTCTTCGTTCGACGGGAACATGCGTTTCTGGAAAACGGCGGGAAATTCATCCTCCCCCTGCCCGAGGTGCAAGTCATAGGGATCGACGATCTATGATGCTCACGGAAGATTTCTATCTACAGGTACGCAGGTCAATACCCATAGCCTGCTGTGATTTGCTCGTAATTGACTCCATGGCGCGCGTGCTCCTTCTCAGGAGGAGAAATCACCCCGCCCAAGGCCAGTGGTGGTTTCCAGGCGGGCGCATCCTCTACCTCGAGGAACGGTCGGACGCATGTCTGCGCATACTCCGCAGTGAATGTGGAATCCATGTCTCACAGGCGCAGGAACTCGGGACCTTTGATGTCCTGCTGGAAAACCCTGCCACAAGCGAAGTGCACCATGGCATCACCACCTTGTACGGGGTGCGTGTGGAAGCCGGTATCCCCGTATGCCTGGATGAACAGAGCATTGACCACGGGTGGCGCACATCTCAGCAATGGTCTTGTGAACATCTCCATACATTCGTGTCAGGCGCTATGACGCTTCATGACCGGATAGCATGATGGCCGACAAGGAAAAACCCGAAGATTACTGGAACAGGAACATTGGTGAATGGGGCAAGTTTTACCTGAACCTTTCACACACGGATGAAGAGATGAATGCGCCCAGATGGCTCAGCTTCATCTACCGCCATACCGTAATGCCCATCGAGGCGCGGCTTATGTCCCGGCGGTACCGCCTGACCATGGAGTTCATCTCGCGATTTGTCCGTGAAGGCATGGTCGTTGTGGATGTCGGGTGCGGCACCGGGGTATTCACGGTGGAACTCCTGAAGCGCGGTGCACTGGTCAAGGCGGTGGACCATGCGCTGCAGGCGCTCGAACTGACGAGGGCTCTTGTTGAGAAGACCGTACCCGAGCGGTCGGACGCAGCAGAGTATCTTCTCATGGATGTCACCACTCAGCCCCTTCCGGCATCGGATATCGTCCTTGCAATGGGGGTGACCCCCTATGTGGAGGACCTTGCCGCCTTTTATGGGAACATCCTGCCCACGACCAGGATTCTGTACTGCCTTATCCTCGACCCCGACCACTGGGCGAACAGGGTCCGCCGACTGATCCCTGCATTGAACGTGAGGAATCTCCACTGGTTCGATCAATCCTTGACCGATTCGCTCTTGGCCCATCATGGTTGGCGTCTCATGGAGAGGCGTCCCTTTGCCAGCGGGTATCTAGACACTGCAGAAAGGGTTCCCCGGGGATCGGATGTAAGCCGAGGGATTACAACACCGGGAGGGGGCTGATGGGGCAGGCAGCGGCAATCATGATACCCTGGGCCCGGCCGGCTTTCTTCGGAAACGAGGAGAGCTATCTCATGCAGGCGTTCCGGTCGACATGGATCTCAGGCGGGGATTTTGTCGACAGATTCGAGGAGGAATTCCGGCGGTACTGCGGGACACGGTTCGCTCTGACCACATCGAACGGAACCACGGCCCTGCACATGGCTTACCTGGCTCTCGGCATCGGGAAGGAGGACGAGGTCGTCGTCCCCGGATTTGCATTCCTTGCGGCCGCGAACGTTGCACTCCATGTGGGAGCGAAACCCGTTTTTGCCGAGGTGGATCCTGATACCTGGTGTGTGAGCGCTGCAGGAATTGAGCGGTGCATAACCCGCAAGACGAGGCTCATTGTTCCCGTCCACACCTATGGCAATGTCTGCGCCATGGATGACATACTCTCCCTTGCCGACCATCACGGCATAGCCGTGGTCGAGGATGCCGCAGAGGCGTTTCCGTCACGCTATCGGGGAAGACTCGCGGGCACCATGGGCGGCATTGGTGCATTCAGCTTCCAGGCCACCAAGACCATAACGACAGGCGAGGGGGGGATGGTGGTCACGGAGAATCCCACGTTGTTCGACACCATGTGGCTCTATCGGAACCATGGCATGAAGAACGTTCGATATTGGCACGAGCTTGCGGGGCACAATTTCCGCATGACAAATTTACAGGCCGCCATCGGCTGTGCCCAGATGGAGGTGCTTCCCTCCATCATGCGGGAGAGGAGACGTATCCAGGCATTGTATGCGGACCTCCTCCGGGAGATTGATGGTGCCACGACCCAGAGATTTGAACCCGATGTCGATGCCGTGCTCTGGTCATGTGCCGTGAAGCTTCATCCGGAGGCCTTTCCTCAGGGCAGAGACGGGTTGATAGCCCAGTTTGCGGAAGTAGGAATCGAGACGAGGCCCGGGTTTTACTCCGCCAGTCAGATCGGCCTGTATAAGGCAGCTCCTCTTCCTGTATGTGATGAGATAAGCCGCCAGGTCATAAGCCTTCCGACCTACCCGACGCTGAGTAACGACCAGGTTGCAAGCATCTGCGGATACCTGCGTTCCTTCAGGAAGTAATGATGCAATTCAGGGACGGCACCCTCCTGGTCTATATGAGTATGGCTCCCCTTGCCCTTGCATTCGAGCGGGCACTGGAGTGCAGCATATACAGGCGGTTTCCCTTCAAACGTCCGGTACTGGACCTCGGGTGCGGGGATGGACTTTTCGCCCACATCCTTTTCACCGAACCGGTGGATACGGGTATTGACCCTGATCCCAAGGAGATTGCACGTGCACGAACGCTCTTTTCCCATCATGAGCTGATCGAGTGTCAGGGGCATGCCATTCCAAAACCTTCAGGGGCATACCGGACCGTGTTCTCAAACAGCGTACTCGAGCACATACCCATGATAGAGCCTGTATTCCGAGAGGTTCACCGTCTCCTCGCCCCTGGAGGACGTTTCTATCTCACCGTGCCCTCGCCGTTGTTCGAGCGCTACACCATCTTGAACACGGTGCTTGAATCATGCGGATGTGCAGGACTTGCCGCCAGATATCGGCTGTTCTGCAGCAGGGTACTGTGGAAACAGCAGCACTACCACTTCGTCGACGGATGGCGGTCGCTGGCCATTGCATCGGGATTCAGGGTCATTTCCGCCCGGGAATACGATCCCATGTGTATCTGCCTGCTGAATGACGCCCTTTACCCGCTCGCAGGGTTCAGCCTTGTCGAGAAACGCGTTTTCGGACGGTGGGTACTCTTCCCCGGCCTGAGGCGGAGTGTCATGCGGATACTCTCGCATTCCGTGGATAGAATGCTGAACAGAAGTCTCAACACCGGTAAAGGGGCCCTCGTATTCCTTGCCCTTGAGAAAGGAGACAGCATATGAGCAAGGTCTCGGTGATCCTGCCGACGTATAACGAATCAGGAAACATCGTGGAACTCGTAACGGAGATCGGGAACAGAATCCCTCAGGCATGGGATCATGAAATCATTGTCATCGATGACAACAGTCCCGACGGGACATGTGAGCTCGTTCGGAGATCTTTCGGTGATGATCCGCAGGTTGTCCCTGTGTTAAGGACCACCGACAGGGGCCTTGCCAAGTCCATCAGGGCGGGAATCGAGGCGGCGACAGGAGATCAGGTAGTGGTCATGGATACTGATTTCACCCATGACCCTGTGGAGATCCCGCGACTGCTCCATGTCGGGAAGATGTACGATATCGTGAGCGGTTCGCGGTTCTGTCCGGGCGGGAACATGCAGGACACCAGGCATTATCTCGCGAGCATGGCCTTCAACCTGTTTCTCAGAATCATCCTGCGCACTCAGGTGCAGGACAACCTGGGCGGGTATTTCACCATGAGCAGGGCGAGGGTCTTGCAGCTTCCGCTGGACAGGATCTTCTACGGGTACGGAGAATATTATTTCAGGCTCATCCATTACGGACAGGCCGCGGGTATGTCGATCGTGGAAATACCAGCCGTGTACAAGGCCCGTACCCAGGGTGCGAGCAAGTCTCGTTTCCTGAGGATGCTGTTCACCTACAGCCTGTCCGCTGTAAGGATGAGGATCGAGACCCTCAGCAATGGCTGCGACCATGGTAAACCCGACCATCACAGGGGAGACGATCAACGGACCGTGCAGGGAGCGAAGCGGTAGTCGCCACTCCTTGTACGGGTGTGTATAAAGAGAAAAGGAGGGCCGGCTGCCGGCCCTCCTTTTCTTGTCTCTTTAGTCCGTTCTGAGGCTACGGTCCAGTCGATATGTGTCTATGGTATTTCACTTGGGATGCATTGCGGCAATGCCTCGATAGCATTGTTCGTAGGTCCCTGTCGTCCTTTCCTGCGAGTAGTGCAGCCTGATCCGCTCCCGGGCTTTAATACCCATGGCCTTGCGGCCTGCAAGATCCATGCGGGCGATGGTGTCCCATGCGCTGCACAGGCACCCGGGAGACCGCCTTCTGACCAGTATGCCGGTATCACCTATCAGGAGGCCTGTATCGCCGACATCGGTGGCCGCACAGGGTATCCCGCACGCCATGGCCTCGGCGATGACATTGGGAAAACCCTCGCCCCAGGCCGAGGATGACGTCATGATGTCGAACAGTGGGTATATCTTCTCGATGTCCTGGCGTTCACCGAGGAAATACATCCTGTCAGCAACATCGCCTCCTGGCACGAGCCTTTTCATATCTTGATTTGTCCGTTCCACTCCGCGGCCGGCAAGAACGAAACGTGCATCCGGATAAACTTTCAAGAACTTTCCGGCCGCCTGAAAGAAAGTTGCGTGATCCTTCATGGGATCGAAACGACAGACAAGACCGATAACCAGGGCATCTTCAGGGATATCCAGTGATTTTCTGGTCAAAACTCGCGCTGCCAAGTCAGGCCTGAAGATATCGGTGTTGATGCCGTTGGGGATGACGATCCATTCCCTGGGATGGTAGCCCAGTTTCTCATGGATCGATCTGCCCTCTTGTGAATTCACCACCACGGCCCTGGGAAATCGGGATAGCCTTGCACCGGCCAGGACGGAAAACCGATACACTGCTCCATATATGGTAAGGTCCATGTCTGAGCAGCGGATATTCCAGAGGGTGCGGGATGCCTGAAAAAGGGTAAGCCCCATGAGGTTCGCGTGATACATCCAGCACTGTATTATATCAGGCTGAAACAGGTTTCTCAGGAAACGAAGCCTGAAGATCGCACTGAACTCAGGGGTGCCTTTTTTCATCTTGAGGCTGTGAACAGGTATGCCGGCCTCTTCGAGCCTCCGGCCCATTGGGCCTTGGTCCTTCATGCATACCACTTCGTTGGCGAAGAGATCCCTGTTCATGGATGTCACAAGCCTGAAGAGACTGTGCTCGGCACCACCCACGTCAAGGCTGGATATGAGATGAAGCACTCTGACGGGCCGTTCAACCAATGTATCGTCTCCTCCACATCATGTACACGAGCAGCAGCCAGATGCGATCCACGGCCACGGACCCCTTCCTGCCCTTGAACTCGGCGATGGTCCCGAGCACCGGTTCCGGGTCGATTTCGCCCTGAGCTGCAAGGTTGTCCGGGTTGAGGTGCTCATCCAAAAGGTTCCTGAGATCGTCGTGGAGCCAGGAGTAGATGGGAACAGCGAACCCCTGCTTGGGCCTGTTGAAGAGGCCCTCAGGCAGATATCTTGCCAGAAGCCTCCTCAGGATGTACTTCATGGAGCCCCTGCGGTACTTCAGCGACATGGGCAGCCTGAGGGCGAATTCCACGATGCGGTGGTCCAGGAAAGGGTCCCTCCCTTCCAGGCTCACCGACATGGTGGCCCTGTCCACCTTGGTGAGAATGTCCTCAGGCAGGTAGTTCTTCATGTCCCAGATCATCATGGACGTAAGGAAGGTCGTGTCCAGGTCCTTCAGCGACTCCCGGGGGTCGGCATAGGCGCCGGTGAGCATGCGGATCTCATCAGGGAGCCAGTAGGCCACGGCATACGGATAGGCGCCTCCCGCATCGCCCTTCCAGTTGGCCAGCACAGCCTGGAGCTTGCGCATGCGGTCCCTGATGGCCGGCAGCCTGAGGCCGGGGTGGGCCGCAGCGACATCGGCGGCAATGTCGGTCCCGATCAGGCCGATGGCCCTGCCTATGGCCCTGGGGAGTACCCGAGGAAATGGCGACAGATAGTGCTGGAGCCTCTCCATGACCCAGTAGCGGTGGTACCCGCAGAACAGCTCATCCCCCCCGTCTGCTGACAGGCTCACCTTCACGTGCTTCCTCGTCATCCGCGACACGATGGTGGTGGGTATGCCGGAAATGTCGCCGAAGGGCTCGTCGTAGATCTCGGGCCACAGCGGCAGGATTGCCCTGGCATGGTCGGGGGTCACGGTCTCCTCGACATGTTCGGTTCCCAGGTGCTGAGCCACGGCCCGGGCCCAGCCCGACTCGTCGTAGTTTTTTTCGGCAAAGCCGATGGTGAAGGTCCTGATGGGTGAGCGTGTATGCCGGGCCAGGATGGCGGTCACCAGAGACGAATCGATGCCCCCCGAGAGGAAGACACCCACGGGTACATCGGCGATGAGGCGCTTGAGGAAGGCGTCGGTGATGATCTCCTCAAGCCTGTCCGTAAGGGTCTCCTCATCATCGGTATACAAAGGCATCCGGGAGATGTTTACCGGGTCCCAGTACCGGTGATGCTCGATGGCAAGGGCCCCGTCCACCCGTATCCAGCACCCCGGCTCCAGCTTTTCAACATGGCGGTAGATGCACCGGGGACCGGCGATGTACCCGTAGTGGAGGAATTCGGCCAGGGTCGCTCGATCGACTTCGAGACGAGTGCCGAGTCCCGCGTGCAAGGCCTTCAGCTCGGAGGCGAAGGCGAAGATGCCCTCGTGTCGGTAGAAGAAGAGGGGCTTGACGCCCATGCGGTCCCGGAAGAGGTAGAGGTCCTGTCCGATGCTGTCCCAGACGGCATAGGCGAACATGCCGATGAGGCGCTCCACGCTCTGCGGTCCCCAGGCGGCGAATGCGTTGAGCACAACCTCGGTATCCGAGGTGCCCCGGAAGCTGAATCCCAGGGCCTCGAGCTCGGGCCTGAGCTCCCGGTAGTTGTATACCTCGCCGTTGTAGCAGATGGTGTACCTGCCGTCGCTGGCGGTCATCGGCTGGTGCCCGGTTTCGGTGAGGTCAATGATGGTGAGGCGCCGGTGGCCCAGTGCGAGGCCCATATGTCCGTCCATGAACAGACCTGCATCGTCTGGCCCGCCATGGGTCATGGAGTCCCGCATGGCCGAACACAAAGCGGCAAGGCTGTCCGTGTCAGACCTTCTCCAGATTCCGGTGATCCTGCACATAGGCTATGGCATAGGTTGGTCCGGGGTGGCGGTGAGAGTCATTGGCATGAAGGTCAGTCGCGCTGCATCAGATCGCGGACCGTATCGATCCGGTGGCGGTAGGTGTGACAGGCTAAGGCGTATTGGTACGTTTTGTCCACCATGGCCTGTCGGTAGTCATCATCCCTGAACCGTCCCATGGCGTCTTCGATATTGGAATAGTCGTGCTCAAGGCAGATATAATGCTGATCGGCAACAAGGATATCGTTGAACCTTCCCCGCAGCATGACCTGGCAGGTCTTGGTCCCGATGGCATCGAAGTGCCGTGAGGATATTGCCTTGCTGTAGAAGGGGCACCGTCCGGTATCCTTGAAGAACAACTCATATGTCTCCGGGAAGTCGAGCTGTTCGTAGATGTCGGAATAATAGCTGATGTTCATGGTCTTCAGGAAACTGCCCAGCGGCGCCTTGACAATCCTCTTGAGCCGACCGGGCAGGAGGTTCCAGATCCGCTCCGCTGTTGAATCAGGTCTTACCATTGTGGTGCCTGATCTTTTTTGCTGTGCTTCTACGAAGGATTGGATCCGTGCCACTGTTGCATCGTCGCGTTCCAGATAGTACGATCCAGCTTCGTTGGATATGGTCCCCTTGCATCGGTTGAGGAATCCTGCCCAGCCAGACCGGTCGTAACGGGTTCCGGTATCGATGTCGATCTTCAGGGGCGGGTTAAAGGCATGGGTGGTAAAGAAAGTGAAGAGCTCGTTGCGTTCATTGTCACCGATACAGGACCAGTACTGCTGAGAGCGTGCCCCAATGTCGATGGGACGGTCTCGATGGGGGACAATGGGACGGAAGGCATCGGGATTCAACGCATGGGGGAGCGCCACCACCTGCGATGATGTGCATTCCGCATAAAGCCAGGTACCGGTTTCGGGGGGGATCTGGGTGCCGATGAAGTCGGCAGAGATATCCTTGAGAAACTCGATCTTGGCCTTCATGGAGATCCTGGGCAAGTTCACCTCATTGCCCACGAAGCTCAGGAGCTTGCCCTTCCGGTCTTTCAGGACAGACCGCCAGGGGTCGAGGAAGGTCAGGGTGTCTGCGTTGACAGAGTGCAGGAGCACAATGACATCGTAGTCCCTGATGGATTTTCTGAACGAACCGGCATGCACCCGTTCGCATATGTTGATGGATCGGGTGCGGAAGTCCTCGTGGGATTCGAAGGCCTGCAGCCAGTCGTCGTAGTAGGACAGCTTGTCGGTATAATGCGCGTAGAGAACGAGGGTGTGCAGTTTCGAGATGCTCATTCCCCCATGTGCCTGCGGTGTTTTTCCATGCATTGCCTGATGATGGACAGATTCGCCTTTGTCCATTCGATGGTCTTCTCAAGGCCATCATGTAGGCTGACGGTGGCGGTGAAACCGAGTTCGCGGGAAGCCTTTTCCGTACTGCCGAAGCGCTTTCCGGAATGGTCCCAGGGACGGGCTGGCATGAATGCGATGCCTCCCTGGTTGCCGGCGAGGTCGTTGATGAGGGTTGCGAGCTCCAGAATGGTTGTTTCACGGCCGCTTGCGATATTGTAGACCCCGCCGGGGGTTCCTTTTTCAGCGCATGCCATGAGACCACGGCAGATGTCTTCGACATAGATGAAGTCCCGCGAGGCGATACCGTTGTTTTCCACGGGCAGTGGTTCTCCCTGCAGGGCCTTGAAGAGAAAGGTCGGAGTGACGTTCCGCCAGATGGTCGCAGGTGTGCCTCTCCAGCGGCCCGCACCAAGAATCTCACCCGGTCCGTAGACGTTCTGAAATCGGGCCCGTACTGTCGGCAGCCCGTGCTGGCGGTGGAAATAGACCGAGTAGAACTCTCCGATGACCTTGGAGATGGAATAGGGGCTGTCCTGAACGAGCGAAATGGGGTCTTCTTCGGTGGTGGCCCGTGCCTGGTCGAAGGTCTTCTCGGCCACTGAACACCCGGCGGATGAATAGACGATCTTTCTCATGTGCCGGTGATCCTTGAGGTGATTCATGAGCTTCAAGGTTGTCAAGGTGTTGTTATCATGGTCGGCGAGGGGGTCGTGGATGGAGCTCTGGTTGCCGTGATAAGTGGCCAGGTGAAACACATAGTCGAGATCGTCTTTGATGGACCGGAGGATGGCATCATCGGTTATGGACCCTTCAATGAAGGTGACGATCGGACTGTCAGGGACATTGAAACGCTCTGCCGAGATCAGGTTGTCAACGATGAGAACCTGGCGGGGTTCCTTTGCCAGAAGCATGCGTACGAGGTTGCTTCCCACGAACCCGGCTCCGCCGACAACCAGGATCCTTGCGCTGGTAAACTGGCTCATGAAGGTTCTCCTGAAGGGATCTTCCCGGGCTGTATGAACGGACCGCCCGCCTAGTCTTTCTTGTCCGGGATCCTCAGGTGGGTGAAGGTCTCGCTGATCCCGAATTCCTTGTAGTACTCGATCGCTTTGCGAACGCCCGCCTCAAGGAGAGTGTTTACCTTCCATGGGGCAAAGTCGGCGTGGGTTTTGGAGGGGTCCAGGAGGATGGTGAAGGCGTCTTCGGGCCCCCGCTGCCTTACCTCGACCTCTTTTTCCAGGGTGATGTCAAGTGCCTTGATGGTGGCGTCGAAGAGTTCCTTGATGGCATAATCACTGCCTGAGGAGATGTGATAGGGCCCCCGGGAGCCTTTTCCGTCGATGGCCATGAGCACGCAGTTCACCAGGTCGTCCACATAGATGAAGTCGCGGCGGGTGTCCATGACGAAGCACTGCTTGCCCGTGGTGAGGCGCTGGAAAAAGGTGGGCAGTGGACCGCTGATGTTTCTCGGGCCGTACGCGTTTGCGAGCCGGAAGGAGATATAATCAAGGCCGCTCAGCTCTATGTACTGCTCGGCCGTGGTCTTGCTGATGGCATAGCTGCTTCCCCCGGAGATGATGGGGTGGTCCAGGGTGATCGGCTGTTCGATGGGGTGCAGACCATAGCACAGGGCGGTCTGGAAATAGATGATGCGGTTGACCGCGTATCGCATGGAGGCATGCACGATCACCGCAGTCCCGAGGCAGTTCGTCCTGATGTCCTCTTCCCAGTTGTCCGGGTCCTTGTAGGATGCTGCAGCGTGGATGACCAGGTCGGGCCTGAATCCTGCGAATGCCTTCTCCACAATTCCCTCGTCGGCGATAGTACCCTCCACGATGGTGAGCAGCTTATGGGGCTTGAGATTGTCGCGCCTTCCCGTGGAATAGTTGTCGATGACCAGGACCGTATCGCCGCGGGCGACAAGCCTGTCCGCCAGGTGTGATCCGATGAACCCGGCCCCACCGGTAATGAGTACCTTCATGGCTTATACTCCTTTTTCTCCAAGTTCTGAGTAATATGGCTGCTTGTCATGGAATTCCCGATGCCAGAGCTCCAGCGACAGGAGGCCCCAGAGCTTGCGACCGAACTGGGGCTCGTCGTTCAAGGATTCCAGGATCGCCTTGTGGTTGAAATAATCACGCTTCTTTGTTCCCGATGAAGTGAAGATGTCAAGGACGAAATCCTTCAGGTCACCCCGGAACCACTCGTTCAGGGGTACGGGGAAGCCCATCTTGTTCTTGCGTTCGGTGATGAGGCTGGGAAGATCTTCATCGACAACATCCAGCAGTATTTTTTTGAGGGTGCCATCCTTGAACTTGATGTCGGAAGGCATGGTGGCGGCGAACTCCACGATGGCATGGTCCAGGAAGGGCACCCTGGATTCCAGTCCATGGGCCATGCTCATCCGGTCTTCCACCTGAAGCAGGCCCGGCAGCAGCGTCTTGAAGTCGAAATGGGTCATCTTGTCGAAATACGATTCCTTGCCCACGTTCTTGCCATGGAAGATCGTGCTGAAGGTCTCGAAAGGCGAATAGTCGCTCAACGTCTCCCAGTTGACCTCCTTCTCAATAGATGGCGCCCGGTTGATCAGCCGGTAATACCGCTTGTCCAGCGACTCGAAGATCCCGTCCCGCCAGAACTCCCTGATCAGGGGCTTATAATTCTGCAGGGCTACAAGGTTCGGTATGATGGACTCATAGGTGACGATGAAGTTGCCGCTTTTCAGGGACCCTTCTATAGCCCCCTTAATGCACTGTTCGAAGTAGGCCAGCAGGTACCGGACATAACCACCGAAGATCTCGTCGGCGCCCTGCCCGCCCAGGACTACTTTCCTGTGCCGGGCGGCAAGTTTCGAGACGTGGTACTGAGGAAATGAGCCCGGTCCGGCCACCGGGTAATCGAGGGAGTATATCACCTGGGAAATGCTTTCCAAGAAGTCTGTGCTCGTGATGTCGATCTCCTCGAGGGGAATGCCGCACGCCTCGGCCACTGCCCTGGCGTACCTGCTCTCGTCGTAGAGCTCTCCCAGGGAGAACTTACCGGTGAAGGCCATGAATTCGTCGCCCGCTTCCCTGTTCTTGACGGCGAGCGCTGCAACGGCGCTGGAATCGAGACCGCCGCTCAGATAGGATCCGATGGGTACGTCACTCCTTGTGTGGACTCGGACCGAGTCCTCAAGCAGTTCCCTGAGCCTCTCCGTGAAGTACTTCCGCGTGTGGTCGAAGTCGGGCCGGTAGTAGACCTCCCAGTAGCGGTTAATGTTCATGTTCCCGCCAGCGATACTCATCCTGTGGCCGGGGAGCAGTTCGTGGATACCTTTAAAAAGGGTTTTCCCGTCCAGGCACAGCTGGAAGGCCAGGTAGTCTTTCAGGGCGTTCACATCGGTCCTGATCTCGGGAAGAAACGGCAGTAGCGTTTTGGCCTCCGATGCGAAGAAGAAGGCGTCAGCGGTGGTTGTATAATAGAAAGGCTTGATGCCGAACCGGTCCCGTGCGCAGAAGAGGAGCTGCTTTGATTCATCCCAGAGGGCGATGGCGAACATGCCCCTGAGATGATGTACGCAGTCCTGCCCCCACCGGTCGTAGGCAGCGAGGATAACCTCGGTGTCCGATGAGGTCCGGAAGGGATATCCGGAGAGCTCAGCCCTGAGTTCCCGGTAGTTGTAGATCTCGCCGTTGTAACATATGGTGCGGCCAGCACCGTCTGTCATGGGCTGGCCGCCGGTCGTGAGGTCGATGATGGAGAGCCTGCGGTGGGCGAAGCCGGTATGCCCCCGGGGGTGTATGAAGAACCCCTCGTCGTCAGGCCCACGGTGGCGCTGGAGGTGGTTCATGGTCCTGAGGTGGCGCTCCAGCTCAGGTCTTGTCTTCATGTCTTGGAAATGTATACCAGCTATTCCGCACATCTCAGAGGTCTCCTCAGGAAAAGGATATCATAGATCTCGTGGCCCTGCATTGGTTGAGATGCCTGCATATACTTTCGACGCCTCGGCATCTGACTGAGCAGGCTCTATGTTCCCCATCTGAAAAGTCGCACAAGGATATCTATCGGTCAGATTCTGTTTTTCATGTCCCTGGATTTCAGGACGGATAGCGCCGCCTTCCGGATGAACTTCGCGGCCTCCTTGAGAAATTGCAGGGAAAATCCGAGATGCCCGTGCCGCAGCACACGGTATTCCCGTTCCAGGTCGTACTTTTTCAGAAAGGCGAACAGCGTATCCCTGGAATACGCATAGAACCTCGATTCATAGAGTATCGGCATGATGAAGTACAGGGGCGAGAAGAGGAACGGCCATTTTTCCCTGGTATCGAGCAGGAGGAACAGGAAGGCTTCACACGGGCCGTGCCTTGTGTTTGTGATGGGATGCACTTCCCTGACGTGATTGAGGATGCTCCGGACGAAATTTTTATAGGTATATTCTCCTGAAAGTACGATATCCTGATAAGCTTGCTGAGCTATCTGTTCGCACAGGTCGACATCTTGTATGGCTGAGATCACCTCTTCGAGATTACCCCAGTCCTTCTTGATCTCTATGTAATGAATCCCGGGTTTAAATATGCCGGCATATTCTCCCTCGACAAGGGCCTGGCATGTCTTCGTGATGCAGGCCTCGAAATGGCGCGGAGAAAGTGCGAAGAGACGTAGGTCTCCATCAAGGCCGGCAAAGCATTGCCTTTCCACCTCGTCGAAAGATGCGTCCGGATGGGCCGAGACATAGTCTTCAACTCTTTGTCTGATCGTGCCATCTGGATCATGCATGCTTGCCCCGCCCTCACATCCCAGTACAACTCTGCAGTTGCTCAGGAACTTATACCAGTCCTTACCAATGAAAACGTCCTTGTAGTCATTGGATAAATCAACCTTTGCAGCATGGTTCCGAGACACATCAAGAAATCTCTCGGTAAGCTGCCACTTCACGAGGCCGTGCCTGCCAAGCCAGAAAGGCACTTTACGGGCACGGTATCCAAGGTCAATGGGTCTCTCGGAATGTGGCCTGCAGAATTGCTGGACCTCTGAGAGGGATCCTTCATCGATGTAGCCGGTGAGCACCGTGATATAGTGTTCGATGCCCGATAATTCGCGGGGATAGGCCTTTTCGTAATCCTCGGGGCTGAAGCAGGTGAACACGGTTTTGATGCCGAAATCGGTGAAGAACCTGCTTACAGGGACTGTATTGACATACTCATCCTGGGGAATGGCTACCTTGTAACCGGATAGATGCCGCAAGGACTTGAATCTCTCAAGATAGGCCTGAAAGCGTATCGGCCCATCCCATTTAAGCCCGGTGAAGGTATAGTGGTAGATGATCAAGTCAAAGGGAAGTTTGGTTATCCATTCAGGAACTCCGAAGAATGCATTGAGATAGAAGCAATCATTCCCGGAATACCGCTTGAAGCAATAGAGATGTTCATCAATGGTGTTTCTGTCGGTCCTTCGTACCAGATAGTACACAATGAGGATTTTCATGATGGTCCTTATTTGGTCGCAGTAACATAGATATCCAGGCCCAAGTATTTACCCAGGCTTGATAGAAGGTATTCTCTCTGAATGGTAAGACGGTGGAAAAGTATGAGATGATCACAATTCTGTTTTGAAAACCTGGCGGAGGAGTACCGGCTGAACATGGTTCCCAATTCATGAATGGAATGGAAGCTTGTCTCGGGTGCTGCAACCTCGTGACTGTCGGCATCGTATGATCTCCGCATCTCATCATTAATGACGCTGTTCTTCTTTTTCATTATGCCCCATGTAGTGAAGAGGCAAAGGAGGGTCTGTTTCGGCCAATTCCTCCACTGCCTGAAAGAGAATTGATTATAGAGCATGATATAGGCCTTTCCGCCACGCTTCAGTATGCGGTATGTTTCGTCTACGCATCGTCTCACATCACCGGTGTGATGATAACATCCTATGGATACAACGGCATCAAATTCCTCTCTGCCGAACGGGCTATCCAGTATGCTCCCCCTGAGAACGGTGCCATGAAGATTCTGGAGTGCCAGGCGATGGAGCATCATCCTTACAGGTCCTTTGGCCACATCCAGTCCAGTGTAACAGGCGCCGGCCTCAACGATCTGTTGTCCGAGGGTTCCATATCCCAAGCCTATCTCCAAGACCTTCTTGCCGGCGAATTCCTTCAGCGGTACTTCCTGAAGGAGGTACGGATAATAGTCCAGATAGTACTTGTCGAATTTCTGCAATGATTCAATGGAATGGTCGCTTATCCCGAGATGTCTGGCAAGGGCGTTGCCGCACAATTCATTCCAGAATTCAGCATTGAGCTTGTCAATATTCTTTTCCATATAGAATGTTCACTGGATTTTCATGGAGAGTCTCATTCCTTGCCGTCCTGTATCTGCTCGGTATGCCATGACAGAAGTGGTCTGACAGGGCCGCTGTAGTTACCGTGGTAGTCGCCCTTGAGAACCCCGTCATCCACTGCGTCAAAAGACAGGACGTTCTCAACGCGGAATCCTTCATACCAGTTGTTTACGAAACCGGCTACGGAGATGGAAAATCGGCCGGCATTCATAAGGTTGCCGGGGATACGACAACGTGTGCGGAATATCCCTTTTGAGACCGGGGCTCCGTAGAGGTTGTTGTCTTTATTGTTGAGGGAACTGAAGACGCTGTTCCCATCGACATCGAAGAGCATGAGGGAGAATTGGGGGACAGCCCTGTCGGCCTTGACACGGTACGTGATCCGGACGAACAGATCCGCGGATATGTTCGTGACGGACGTCTCCCGGTCCCTCTCATCCGAGAGCATCAGGGAGACAATCTCCATTGATCTATTACCCGGCCTCTTGTCCGGGTCCCATGTAACGGAACTGGTGGTATGACTGCCGAGCTCCAGGTAGCGGTTGACGACGGTGTTCACATCCCCGTCGAGCTGGATCTGCCCGCCATCCAGCAGGATCCCCCTCTTGCAGAACTTTCTCACGGCAGGCATGTTATGGCTGACGAACAGGATGGTTCTGCCTTCCCGGGAGGATATGTCGCTCATTTTCCCGAGGCATTTCTTCTGGAATGCCGCGTCGCCGACAGCAAGCACCTCGTCCACCAGGAGAATTTCCGATTCCAGGTGAGCTGCCACGGCAAAGGCAAGGCGGACATACATGCCGCTTGAATATCGCTTCACCGGAGTGTCGAGGAATTTCTCCACCTCGCTGAATGCGACAATCTGATCGAACTTCCGGTCGATCTCGGCTTTCCTCATACCGAGGATGGTACCATTCAGGTAGATATTCTCCCTCCCGGTGAGTTCAGGGTGAAATCCGGTACCCACCTCAAGCAGGCTTGATACACGGCCGTGCAGGTAGACCTCTCCTGAAGTGGGCTCCGTAATGCGGCTCAGGATCTTCAGGAGCGTACTCTTTCCAGCCCCGTTTTTCCCGATAATTCCTGTGACCTCGCCCTCTTCAACGGCAAAGGATACATCCTTCAACGCCCAGATGAAGTCCGTCTCTTTCTTGTCAGGGTCTGACTTTGTCCCTGTCTCCTCGGGCCTGAAGGTCGTGAGTCTCCTGAGTTCCCGAAGATTGCGGACCGGGGAAGCCAATGCGTCCATGAAAGCCTCCCGGAAAGTCCTGTTCTCCCGTTCTCTGGATCCCAGACGATAGATCTTTGAGAGGGAGTCGGATTGAATGATCGGGTCGCTCATCGCTAGATCACATCCGCAAGATATCGTTCCACCTGGTTGAAATAGACGATGCCCACGATGAACAGGGCTGTGCTCACTGCCGCGGATATGAGCACCATCTCCGTGGGGAAGGCGATCGTCCCAAGGAGTGCGGAGCGGAATCCCTCCACGATGCCTGTCATGGGATTCAACGCATAGATCATTCGATACCGCTCAGGAACGAGCGAAGCAGGATACACGATGGGTGTGGCGAACATCCAGAACTGGGTCAGGAAGGGAATAGTGTATTGAATGTCCCGGTACTTCGCGTTCATGGCGGAGAAAATGAGGCCGACCCCTGTGGCTGAAAGCACCATGAGCAGTGACAGGACGGGAAGGAAAAGGACCATGATGGTAGGATAGATCCGATAATAGAACATCATGCAGATGACCACGAGAAAGGCGATAATAAAATCCAGGAGGCCTGCAAGTATGGGGGTCAGGGGGATGAAGAGTCGTGGAAAGTATACCTTTGATATAAGACTGCTTGATCCGATCAGGCTGTTGCTGGATCCCGTGATGGCTGTAGAGAAGTACGTCCATACGACCATGGCAGTATAATTGAAGATGGAGTATGGTAATCCGTCAGAAGGAATTTTCGCCAGCTTTCCGAAGAAGAGCGTGAACACGATCATCATGCAGAACGGTCTGATGATGGCCCACAACCCGCCCAGGACCGTCTGTTTGTACTTGACCTTGATGTCCCTGATAACCAGAAAGCCGAGGAAGTCCCGGTAATGTGAGATTTCCCTCAGGTCGGCCGCCTGAAACCCGCTCTTTTTCTTTATGCAGATGCTGTGCCTGGTGGATTCTGGTGGTGTGGCTGTCATAGTGCAATCATGTGGTTATACGCAATGCTCCGCTCAACCGGGTGAACCGGAGGGCTTGTCTGTTTTTACGAAAGACTCCTGGAAATCCATAAAACAATACTGGATCAATGGATACAATAGGATGGGGTAATAAGCAACAGTGATCCTGCCTGCACGGCCGCGTGCATGTTCAGGTGCGCCCCTGGGAGAAGCCTTTGTACAAGGAGATGAAATCTCCGGCAACTGAGCGCCAGGAAACCCTCGACCTGTACTCCTTCCGCTTGATATCAAGGGTTCCAGGGGGTATGGCCCCCGAGAAGGCGGTGATGATCTTTTCGGCAAGATCCTTTTCATTCCCGGGTTCAAAGAGGAGGCCGTCCATGCCGTTCCTTATCAACGGCCGGTTTGCATCGATGTCCGTCACTACCGGGATGAGGCCGGCAGCGATGGCCTCCATGAGCGCGATGGATGTGCCGTCCGACAGTGCCGGGGACACGAACACCGAAGCCTGTTCCATCAGGGCCGGTATGTGATCGGAGGGGACGAGGCCGAGGAAGGTGATGCTGTCCCCCGGTCCGGTATTCCGGGCAAGAGTCCTGAGGAAAACCTCTTGGGACCCCGATCCCGCGATAATGAGGCGCCCCTCGGGGACCCGCTCCCGGACAATGGGCATGGCCCTGATGAGTGTCTCGGCATCATATACGCGTTCGAGGCTCCTCGTATACAGGATGGTTTTCGTGATCCGTCCCGGGTGAACATCGAAGAATGCATCGTCTACGCCTGTGGGAGTAATCGATGCATGTTCAAGACATGTTCTGGTCCTCATACTGGAGGAAACCACGGTCGCCATGTCCGAAAGTCTCACGGCGAGTCCGAAGAGCGCTCTCAGCGGCTGCCGTTCGCTGATGCGCACGTCCATCCCCCGTGCGGTGTTGAGTACTGGTATCCGGAGGAAGCGCCCGGCCAGTGCAGCAATGAGGCCGGTGGGCAAGATCCAGTTTCCATGGATGACATGGGGTTTCCATTGTGCCGCGAGCTGCAAGGCACCGGCAAGACCGGTTATCATATAGACGGCCATGGGGAGCACTGGGATTGATTCGAGCTGATTCAATGGCCTGTTCCCGCTCGGGAATCGAAATCGATGGATCGTTATGCCTTCATCGTGTTCAGTGAAAGGACTTCTAGAATGAATCCTCGGCGTAAGGACCTTTATCTCCACGCCCTGTTTGTTCATATGCAGGCACAGCTTCCTGATGAAGAGGCCCCGGTGCGATCCAGGAAAATCCGGGTAGGAGTTCGTGACCATGAGCACCCTCATGGAAGTTGTCCTATATCATCATGAAGGATAAAAACAAGAAGATAGCTGACAAAGTGGATAATGCATTCCGCCCGGGGAGCGTGCGGCGAGGCAGAAGTAAAATCGTAATGATGTATTACAAACATACGAAACATGTTGACAACGGCGTGCCGGCAGTGGAATAATACCGTACCATACAGATGTTATGAAGTATTACATCAGGTGTGGGGACGTATTCCCCGGACCCTGCAAGCCTTGATCTTTCCTCGCTGTGGTCCTCCATCACGAGATCGGGGCAGAACGGCCCGTCGTGTTTCTAGGCGCCAGGTCATACGACAAGAAAAGGCAGGTCGCGTAATCGACATGGAACCCTTATTGTCCGGCATCAAGATCCTCGACTTCACGTACCTCCTCCCCGGGCCGTTCGCCACCATGATCCTGAGTGATCTCGGCGCCGAGGTGCTCCGGGTGGAGTCCCACACCCGCATGGACATGGCCCGGCTCGCCCCGCCCTACGTGGACAGTCAGTGCACGGTCTCGTGCATGCACGCCTTCCTCAACAGGAACAAGAAGTCCATCGCGCTCGACCTGAAGTATCCGGAGAGCATCGCTATCATCAAACGCCTCATCGCGGAAATGGGCTACGACGTGGTGATCGAACAGTTCCGCCCCGGGGCCATGGGGCGGCTCGGGCTGTCCTACGAGACGCTCTCCGGGATCAACCCGGGACTCATCTACTGCTCCATTACGGGCTACGGGCAGACCGGTCCCTTGCGCGACAGGGCGGGCCACGACATCAACTACCTCTCCCTGGCGGGTGTCATGAGCTACTCCGGATCGAGGGAGACGGGACCGGGCATCATGGGCATCCAGGTGGCGGACGTGGGGTCGGGCTCCAACAACGCTGCCATCGGGATACTGGCCGCCGTCATCGGCCGGATGCGGACGGGCAGGGGTCAGCACATCGACGTGTCCATGACCGACGGCATGTTCCCCTACCACGTGGTGAGCGCGCTGGGATGCCTGGTGGGCGGGGCAGAGCCGGCCTACGAGACCGAGATCCTCAACGGCGGGTCCCTATACGGCTTCTACGAGACCAAAGACGGCCGCTACCTCTCCTTTGGGGGCCTGGAGCCCCAGTTCCTGAGCGCATTCCTGCAGGCCCTGGGGCTCGGTCACTATATCGCCAGGCTCCTGGAGCCCGATATCAACGGCGAACTGAAGGACCGGGTCACGGAGGTCATCCGTTCGCAGGACCTGTCCCACTGGGTGCAGGTGTTCAGCGAGGTCGACGCCTGCGTTGAGCCGGTGCTGAGCGTCCTCGAGGCGACCTCGAGCCCTCACGCACAGGCGCGTGGGATCGTGGTGGAGGTGCCCGGGCCCGATGGATCGCCCATCCCTCAGGTGGCAGCCCCCATCAAGTTCTCTGGATACGAGCCTGCCTACGACCGGGCCGGACCGGCCCTCGGGCAGGACACGGCGGACGTGCTGAAGTCCCTCGGCATGACCGGGGATGACATAGCTGATCTGAAATCGAAGGGAATCATCGGCGGGGTGTAAGATTTCGTAAAAGGGGGTAATCAGGTATGGTTGGCATCACTGCGTATGGAGGGTACATACCGCGCTACCGGATAAGCCGCATGACCATTATCCAGAACATGGCGTGGTACTTCCCGGTGATCATGGCGGTGGCCGGCGGCGAGAAGGCCATTGCCAACTGGGACGAGGATGCGGTCAGCATGGCCGTTGCTGCGGCCTATGACTGCATGGCGCTCAAGGACAGGAAGAAGGTCGACGGCATGTACCTCGCGTCCACGACCCTGCCCTTTGCGGACAGGTTGAATGCGGGGATCGTCGCCGCGGCCCTGAACTTCAGGGAGGAGGGTCTCGGGGCAGCTGACTTCAGTGCCTGTATGAAGGCGGGCACGACCGCTTCCATCGCCGCCGTCGAGGCGGTCAAGTCCGGGGGGAAGAACAGCGTGCTCGTGGTGGCTTCCGACCAGAGGCGCACCAAGATGGCCACCATGTTCGAGATGTTCTACGGCGACGGTGCCGCAGCCCTGCTCTTCGGCACCGAGGACGTGATCGCCGAGTTCAAGGGTGCCCATTCCATCAGCTGCGACTTCGTCGACCACTACAAGGGTTCCGGCAAGGAGTTCGACTATGGCTGGGAGGAGCGCTGGGTCAGGGACGAGGGGTACGGCAGGATCATCCCCGAGGCCATAGCCGGGTTCCTCAAGAAGTACTCAATGGGCATGGCCGACATCAGCAAGGTGGTCTACCCGTGCTACTTCACCGGCACCCACAAGGCCATCGCGAAGAGCCTCGGCATCGATCCCGCCAAGCTCCAGGACAATCTCCACGGCACCTGCGGCGACACCGGCACTGCCCACCCGCTCGTCATGTTCGCTGCGGCACTGGAGCAGGCAAAGCCCGGGGAGAAACTCCTGCTGGCGGGGTTCGGACAGGGGTGCGACGTGCTGTGCTTCGAGGTCACGGACAAGATCAAGAAATTCAAGCCGGCCATGGGCGTGTCCGGCTACCTCGCAGCCAAGGTGGACTTCCCCAACTATCTCAAGTTCGCCAAGTTCCGCGACCTCATCACGGCGGACCTCGGCATCAGGGGCGAGGCGAACCCGAACTCCTCGCTGACCGTGCTGTGGCGGAAGCGCAAGATGATCCTCGGCTTCAACGGGCTCAGGTGTACCAGGTGCGGCACACCCCAGTTCCCGCCCATGCCGGTGTGCGTGAACCCTGACTGCCAGTGTGCGGGGCAGTTCGAGGACTACGAGTTCGCCGACAAGCCCGGCAGGGTGGAGATGTTCACGGGAGACCTCCTCTCGCCTTCGGTGGATCCTCCCGCGGTGTACGGGATCGTCTCGTTCACGGGCGGCGGCAAGGCCTTCCTTGACTTCACCGACTGCGACATGAACCAGGTCAAGGTGGGCATGCCCATCAGGATGACCTTCCGGCGGCGTTCCCGAGATGCGATGCGGGGATTCACGGGCTATTTCTGGAAGGCCGTGCCCCAGGTGCAAGGGTGAGGAGGTGAGCCATGGCAAGCGGAATCAGAGATAAGGTAGCCATTCTCGGCATGGGGTGCTCCAAGTTCGGGGAGCGGTGGAACGAGAGCGCGGAAGACCTCCTGGTGGAGGCCTTCACTGAGTGCATTGCGGACGCCGGGATCGAAAAGAAGGAGATCCAGGCTGCATGGCTCGGCGTGTGCTTCGATGAAATCCACATCGGCAAGAGCGCCCTGGCGGCCTCGACCACGCTGCGTCTGCCCAACATAGCGGTCACCCGGGTGGAGAACTTCTGCGCCAGCGGTACGGAATCCTTCCGTGGAGCGGTCTACGCGGTGGCGTCCGGGGCCTGTGACATAGCCCTGGCCCTGGGCGTGGAGAAACTCAAGGACATCGGGTACGGCGGGCTGCCTGAGTTCAGCTCGGCCATGGGGATCACGAACTCGATGTGGTTCCCGAACCTGACGGCCCCGGGCGGATTCGCCATGCTGGCCACGGGCTATGCGGCCAGGTACGGCCTGGACATCCAGGAGGTCAAGAAGGCCATGGCCCACGTCTCGGTGAAGAGCCACGCCAACGGCGCGCTCAACCCCAAGGCGCACCTGAGGCGACCGGTCACCGAGGAGCAGGTGCTCATGTCGCCCATGATCGCCTTTCCCCTGGGGCTCTTCGACTGCTGCGGGGTCTCCGACGGCGCTGCCTGCGCCATCGTGACCACGCCCGAGATCGCGAAGTCGCTGGGCAAGAAGGATGTCATCTCGGTCAAGGCTCTCCAGTTGGCCCTTTCCAACGGAACCGAGCTGTCATACAGCGACTGGGACGGTGCCCACTTCGTCACCACCACCAAGGCGAGCGCTGCGGCCTATGCCGAGGCGGGCATCAAGGACCCGAGGAAGGAGATCAGCATGATGGAGGTGCACGACTGCTTCTCCATCACCGAACTCGTCACCATGGAGGACCTGCACATCTCGGCGCGGGGCAAGGCGCCGAAAGACATCATGGACGGTTTTTTCGACCGCGGCGGCACGGTCCCCTGCCAGGTCGACGGGGGGCTCAAGTGCTTCGGCCACCCCATCGGTGCCTCGGGCCTGAGGATGCTCTACGAGATGTACCTCCAGCTCCTGGGCAGGGCCGGAGAACGGCAGATCAAAAATCCGAGGTTCGGGCTCACCCACAACCTCGGCGGGTTCCCCATGCTCAATGTCTGCAGTATAGCCATCATCGGCCGGTACGGTGACTGAAGGGAGGTCATCCATGGCGGATCATTCAAAGATCGGAAAAGAGTACGCACCCGTCGTCTGGGAGGTGGAGCGGGGAAAGATCAGGGAGTTGGCCAAGGCCATCGGCGACCCGAACCCCATATTCCAGGACAGGGAGGCTGCAAGAAAGGAAGGATACAAGGACACGCCGGCGCCTGCCACGTTCCTCACCGTGCCCATGATGTGGTCGACCTCCATGCCCTTCGTGATCACGGACCTGGCCATCAACTTCATGATGGTGCTCCACGGCGAGGAGGAATACGAGTACTATCAGGAGATCTACCCCGGCGACGTCATAACGGCCACGCCGAAGATCGCGGCCATCGAGGAGAAGACGAGCAAGTCGGGCAGGAAGATGGACATGGTGACCGTGGAGCTGCTCTACACCAACCAGCGGAACGAGAAGGTCGCCAGGGCGCGATCGCTGCTCGTGGAACGGAAGTAGGAGGACAACCATGGCGCACGAAATCTATTTTGATGATATACAGGTGGGGACACAGATGCCCCAGCTCGTCAAGGGTCCCATGCAGAAGCTCCAGCATGTCATCTATGCAGGTGCCTCGGGCGACTTCAACCCGCTCCACACGGACGACGACTTCGCCAAGGCAGTGGGCATGCCCACCGGTGCCATCTCCCACGGCATGCTCGTCATGGGCTTTGTGGGGCAGGCCATCACGGCCTGGGTCCCCAAGAAGTACCTGCGGCGCTTCGGGGTGCGGTTTGCCGGCATGACCAGGCAGGGCAACACCATAACCATCACGGGGAAAGTGACGGATAAGAAAAGCGTCGGCGGGGAAAACATCATCACCTGCGAGGTGACGGCCGCCGACGAGACCGGCGACGTGAAGATCACGGGAAGCTTCGATGCGGCCCTCCCGAAGAGGGGCTGACGCACGCACATATGAAGGAGGAGAGCGAGACATGGCAAAGATCGATTTGACCGGAAGGGTTGCGATTGTGACGGGGGCCGGCGCGGGCCTGGGCAGGCAGCATGCCCTGGAGCTGGCCAAGCGGGGCGCCAAGGTGGTGGTGAACGACCTGGGCGGCACCCGCGACGGCGTGGGCCACAGCGACGCCGCGGCCAACAAGGTGGTGGACGAGATCAAGGCCCTGGGCGGGCAGGCGGTGCCCAACTATGACAACGTGGCCACCATCGCGGGCGGCGAGAACATCACCAAGACCGCCGTCGACGCCTTCGGCAAGGTGGACATCCTCGTGAACAACGCCGGCATCCTCAGGGACAAGACCTTCAACAAGATGGAGGAGGAGAACTGGGACGCGGTGGTGGGTGTCCACCTCAGGGGCGCCTACTGCGTGAGCAAGCCCGCCTTCAACAACATGCGGGAGAACGGCTTCGGCAGGATCATCATGACCACCTCGGGGGCGGGGCTGTTCGGCAACTTCGGCCAGAGCAACTACGCCGCGGCCAAGCTGGGCATCGTGGGGCTCACCAACGTCATGAAGCTCGAGGGGGCCAAGTACAACATCAGGACCAACGTCATCGCCCCGGTGGCCGCGTCCCGGCTCACGGAAGACGTGCTGCCGCCCCAGCTCTTCGAGAAGATGAAGCCCGACTTCATCACGCCGCTGGTGCTCTACCTGGCATCCGAGCAGTGCACGGACACGGGCATGATCATCAACTGCACGCTCGGCTACTACAGCCGCTCCGCAATCGTCACCGGACCCGGCGCGTTCCTCTCCGACGGGCACAAGATACCCGAGCCCGAGGAGATCATGGCGGCCTGGGACAAGATCAAGAGCCTGGAGAATCCCAAGTACTTCGATCAGCTCCCCGAAATGTTCGGCGTGCTGGGCCCGCTGCTCCAGTAGGTATCGCATCGCTGCAGGGATCCCCATGCCCATGCCTTCGGGCGTGGGATCCCGAAAATGGGGTCGGAGTCGATTTAATCTCAAAAGTGCATGCTTTTATTAAAAAATGACTCTGACCCCATTTCCGGGAGGATTTCAGAGAACGGAGCCATCACGCACCCAGCCCAAGGAACCGCACCTCGTCCTGCTCGGGCAGGAACACGGCCAGAGCCTTCTCCTCGATGGCCCCCACCGTGACCACGTACCGTCTGTCCCCGTGGAGCTTCACGTGGAATCCGGCCGCGGCCGGAATTCTGCGCATGGCCTTCTCCGCCAGCTCCACCACGGACGGCGTGTGGGAGTGACCCCGGAACAGGATGCGGCAGTCGATGATGCCCGCTAGGTCGATGAGCGGGTGGCCATCCGTGATGGGCCAGCTCGCCGCTGCAGGAAAGTCGAAGGGGGCCGAATGGGCGAAGCGGATGTCGCCGAGGGTGATGGTATACGGCAGCGCCTCGAGATACGACAGCACGCCAGCCGGCAGGCTGCCCGCGCGTTCGCCCTGGTGGTTGACGAGGATGGCGTACTCGTTGTTGCCCCGCAGCGCGTGCACGCCGTGCTCCTGCAGGACGGCCACGGCGTCCTCCAGGGCCAGCGGGGCCAGGGAGTCGCAGATGTCGCCGAGGTGGATGATGCTGCTCACCCCCATGGCCTCGAGCCTGTCGATGGCCGCCGCGAGGAGGTCTGTCCTGCCGTGGCTGTCCGCGATGAGGCCGATGGGGCCGTCAAGGTCAAGGGGCATGTCACAGCCATAGAAGAAAGTGTGATCGTTTGCAAGGGAAAGGCGTGCGGCAAACGCCTCTTGACAGGACCGCGCCGCAAGAGTATTAAAGGTTAAAGTCAAGCTTTAATATTTAACTCTTCCAAGGGGGTATCTATGCCCGTCTATGATGCGGTGGTCATCGGTGCAGGAAACGGCGGTCTCACAGCGGCCCTTACCCTTGCCAGGTCGGGAAGGAAGGTGCTCCTGCTCGAACGGCACAACATACCCGGCGGGTGCGCCACGAGCTTCGTGCGCGGCCGGTTCGAGTTCGAGGTGGCGCTCCACCAGCTCTCCGGCATGGGCTCGCCCGAGCGCCCCGGCCCGCTGCGCGCCGTCCTCGGCGAGCTGGGGGTCATGGACAGGCTGGAGTTCGTGCCCATGGAGAATCTCTACCGCGTCGTGTTCCCGGGCACCTTCGACGTCACGCTGCCCACGAACAAGGACGGCATCATCAAGGAGCTCTCCACGATGTTCCCTGGGGAGGCCGACGCCGTCTCCCGGTTCATGGACCTGGTCTACACGTTCAGCATGGAGATGGTCCAGGGGCTGTTCTTCCACGACCCGGACATCTCGAAGGAGAAGTACCCGACCTATTTCAGGTACGTCTTCCGGAACACCCAGGAGGTCCTGGACGAGTTCTTCGAGAACCCGCTGCTGAAATCCATCCTGAGCGTGTACTGGGGCTACGTGGGCGTCCCGCCCAGCAGGCTGCCCTTCGGTGACCTGGCCATCATGCTGTGGGCCTACATCGAGTTCGTTCCTTACCATCTCAGGGGCGGTTCCCAGGCCATGTCCAACGCCCTGCTGGATGCCTACCTGGAGGCCGGCGGCGAGGTGCGGTTCAACTGTGCGGCCAGAAGGATCGTGGTGGACGGCGGTGCGGTCAAAGGCGTCGTCACCGAGCAGGGCGACCGTGTGGAGGCGGGCTTCGTGATATCGAACGCGAGCACGATCCATACCTACATTGACCTCATCGACCGGAACGATGTCCCACCAAGCGAGCTCGAGGCGCTCAAGAGCCACACCATCGGCCCGTCCGCCTTCACCCTCTACATGGGGTTCGACTGCGAGCCGGCTGAAATCGGCATCCATGAGACCACCAACTTCATCACCACCACCGTTGACTCGGACAAGGCCTTCAGTCTGTGGAAGACCATGGAGCAGCAGGGATGGGCCTTGCTCACCTGCTACGACGTGTCCGACCCGGACTTTTCGCCGCCAGGCACCTGTCAGGCGGCCCTGGTGTCCCTCCTGTACGGCGACCCGTGGTTCGCGGTACCGTCCCACGAGTACGCGGAGGCCAAGTACCGCTATGCCGAGGGCATGCTTCAGCTGGCCGAGCGGGTCTTCCCGAAGATCCGAGGTCACATCGAGGAGGTCGAGGCGGCCACCCCGCTCACCCACCTGCGCTACCTCGGCCACCCAGGCGGGGCCATCTACGGCTTCGACCAGTATGCCAAGGACTCCGCGTACTTTCTGACGAACAGGTCGGCCATCAGGGGCCTCTACTTTGCAGGCTCGTGGGTCGGGGGCGGCGGGTTCCAGCCCACCCTGACCTCGGGAAGAACCACGGCGCGTTCAGTCCTGAAGGCACTGAAGAACAAGTAAGGAGGCGGACATGGCACTCAAGGACGTCATGAAGGATATCGAGGGCTACACCGAGATCGTAGAAGAGATAAAGACCCTGAGGAAGTACGGGTCCGACTACACCGACCGCAAGGGCGAAGTGGAGCGGATGATCGCCCTGCTGCACCCCAAGACCGTGAACCTCGCCGTCTCCGAGATCACGGCGGAGACGCCTACCGCCAAGACCTTCCGGCTCGTGGGCGCTACCGGCCACCTGCCGCCGTTTATGGCGGGCCAGTACATCAACGTCTTCGTCGAGACCGGCGGCGTGAGGACGAGCAGGCCCTACAGCATCGCCTCGTCGCCCAGCCAGACCGGGTACTACGACATCACCATCCGGGGCGTGGAAGACGGGTTCGTGTCGAGTTATTTCCTCGAGGAGGTCAAGGTCGGCGACGCATTCGAGAGCTCGTCGCCTGCCGGCACCTTCACCTACAACCCCCTGTTCCACGGACGCGACCTCGTCTTCCTGGCAGGCGGCAGCGGCGTGACCCCGTTCATGAGCATGATCCGCGAGGTCTCCCAGCGGGGCCTCGACCGCCGCATCCACCTCATCTACGGGAGCCGGGACGTCAAGGACATCATCTTCGAGGAGGAGCTCGAGCAGATAACCGGGCGCCACCCGAACATCGTGGTGAGCCACGTCATCTCGAACCCGCCGGAGCGCTTCAGGGGTCTGAAGGGGTTCATCACGGCGGAGCTCATGAAGGACCTGCTCGGTGACGTCTCGGCGAAGACCTTCTATGTGTGCGGGCCGGAAGTCATGTACGACTTCTGCCGGAAAGAGCTTGAGAAGCTCGGCATCGCCCGCAGGAGGATCCGCACCGAGGTCTACGGCCCGCCCAAGGATGTCACGTGCCAGCCCGGCTGGCCCGGCGACGTGAAGTCCGCAGACACCTTCACGGTCAGGATCAGGGGAGGCAGGACCATACCCGCCAGGGCCGGCGAGCCCCTCATGATCTCCCTGGAGCGCGGCGGCGTGATCATCCCGGCCCTGTGCAGGTCGGGCGAGTGCAGCCTGTGCCGCACCAAGCTGCTCTCGGGCAGGGTCTTCCAGCCCGACGGGGTGAAGCTGCGCAGGTCGGACCGTCAGTTCGGCTACATCCACCCATGCATGGCCTACCCGCTTCAGGACCTGGAGATACTGCTGTAAGGAAGGCTTGAGCCGGGCAGCCATCCCACAAGTCTTCACAATGATTCAAAATGGGGTCGGAGTCGTTTTTCCCCCGGCATGACAAATCGACTCTGACCCCATTTTTCCCCAGCAAGATTTCCCGATCCGGCCAGGTCAGTGAAAGACCAAAGACAAGAACCCTGCAAACAAACTCATGGATTTTCCCCCATCCCGTCTTTGATTTCCCGTACCTGTCTGTGGTAATGAATACGGGATTCTTTAGAATGCGGTGGTATGCCCATCCCGGCAGACAAAGGCCTTTTCACCACCCATTGCGGAGCTGTATAGAATCTACGGAGGTTACACGAGCATGCAGTTCATCGACCTGAAGGCACAGCAGAAGCGTATTCATGCGCAACTCACGGAGAACATCTCCGCCGTGCTGGGACACGGCCAGTACATCATGGGCCCGGAGATAGGGGAGCTCGAGAGGAGGCTCGGCGAGTACGTGGGGGCCAAGCACGCCGTGTCCTGCGCCTCGGGTACCGACGCCCTGCTCATGGCGCTCATGGCCTACGGCGTGGGCCCGGGCGACGCGGTCTTCACCACGCCGTTCACCTTCGTGGCCACGGCCGAGGTCGTCTCGCTGCTCGGCGCCACGCCCGTGTTCGTGGACATCGAGCCCGGCACCTTCAACATGGACCCGGACAGGCTCAGGGAGGCCGTTGCAGCCCTCAAGGAGCGCAACCCCGGAAAGCACCCGCTGCCGAAGGGCCACGAGAAGCTCACCGCACGGGGCATCATCGCGGTGGACCTGTTCGGCCAGTGCGCCGACTACCGGAAGATAAACGGGGTTGCCGAAGAGCACGGCCTGTTCGTCATCGAGGACGCGGCCCAGTCCTTCGGGGCGGAGCAGGACGGAGCGAGGGCGTGCTCCCTGGCCGGCGTGGCGGCCACCTCGTTCTTCCCTGCCAAGCCCCTGGGGTGCTACGGGGACGGCGGCATGGTGTTCACGGACGACGACGAGATGGCCGGAAGGCTCGACTCCATCCGGGTGCACGGCAAGGGCTCGGACAAGTACGACAACGTCCGCATCGGCATCAACGGCCGGTGCGACACGCTGCAGGCCGCCATCCTCCTGGCCAAGTTCGCCGTCTTCCCCGAGGAGATCACCCTGCGCCAGGAGGTGGCGTCGCGGTACAACAACCTGCTCGGCAATATCGGCGGGATAACCTGTCCCGTGGTCAGGGCCGGCAACATCAGCGCGTGGGCCCAGTACTCGGTGCTGTGTTCCAGGCGCGAAGCCGTGCTCGATGCGCTCAAGGAGGCCAAGGTCCCCACGGCCATCTACTACCCCAAACCCCTGCACGTGCAGGGAGCGTACGCCTACCTGGGGTACGCCGCCGATGATTTCCCGGTCTCCATGGAGAGCGCTGCGGGCATCTTCTCGCTGCCCATGCACCCGTACCTGGAAGAGCGGGACCAGGCAATGATTGCGGATGCGATACAAAAGGCTTACAAGTAGTCCGTGAGCACGATCCATTGAGGAGATTCCGGGTGAAGAAGAACGATGCAGTGAAGGTTGCCGTGGTGGGCTCGGGCTACTGGGGCAGGAACCTGGTGAGGAACTATGCCGAACTCGGTGCGCTGGGGGCGGTCTGCGACACGAACGAGCGGTCGCTCGACGCGTTCAGGCAGACGTATCCGCAGGCGAAGTACACCTCGAACTATCTGGACCTCCTCGGCGACGGGGCGCTGCAGGGCATCGTCATCGCCACCCCCGCCGAGACGCACTTCTCCCTGGCGCGTGAGGCCCTGCTCTCGGGCAAGGACGTGTTCGTGGAGAAGCCGCTGGCGCTCAACGTCAGTGAGGCCGAGGAGCTCAAGGCCGTCTCCGAGAAGAACGGGCGCATCCTCATGGTGGGCCACCTGCTCCAGTACCACAGCGCGTTCATCAGGCTCAAGGAACTCGTACGCTCCGGCGAGCTCGGCAGGATCCACTACATCTACTCCAACCGGCTCAGCTTCGGCAAGATACGCCGGGAGGAGGACATCATGTGGAGCTTCGCGCCGCACGACATCTCCATGATCCTCACCCTGGCCCAGGAGGCGCCGGAGTACGTGATGGCCACGGGAGGCAACTACCTGCACAAGAAGATCGCGGACGTCACGACAACCCACCTCGAATTCCCCAGCGGGCTCAAGGCGCACGTGTTCGTGTCGTGGCTCCACCCCTTCAAGGAGCAGACGCTCGTGGTGGTGGCCGAGCGGAACATGGCCGTGTTCCGGGACACCGCGCCCTGGGGGGAGAAGCTCCTGCTCTACCCGCACAACATCCAGTGGCACGACGGGGTGCCCGTGCCGGACAAGAAGGAGGAGATCAGGGTGGAGGTGGAGCAGAGCGAGCCGCTCAAGGCCGAGTGCACGCACTTCCTTTCGTGCATGGCCACGAGGCAGGCGCCGGTCACTGACGCCCGCGAGGGCATCGAGGTGCTCAAGATCCTGAAAGCCGGCCAGGACTCGCTGAACACCGGCGGGAAGAAGATCTTCCTGGCGGACGCCTCCGCGAAGCCGAGGCACTACACGGTGCACGAGTCGAGCTACGTGGACGACGACGTGCTCATCGGCGAGGGCACGAGGATCTGGCACTTCAGCCACATCCTTTCCGGTTCGCGCATCGGCAGGGGGTGCAGCATCGGGCAGAACGTGGTCATCGGGCCCGACGTGAGCGTGGGCAACGCCTGCAAGGTGCAGAACAACGTGTCCGTCTACAAGGGCGTGAACCTTGAGGACAACGTGTTCTGCGGGCCGTCCATGGTGTTCACCAACGTGTTCAACCCCCGGGCCCACATCCCGCGCATGGACGAGGTGCGGCCCACGCTCGTGAAGAAGGGCGCCACCATCGGGGCGAACGCCACCATCGTGTGCGGCTACACCATCGGGGCCTATGCATTCATCGGGGCCGGGGCTACGGTGACGCGCGGCGCGCCGGACCACGCGCTCATGGTGGGCAACCCGGCCAAGCAGATCGGCTGGATGTGCGAGTGCGGCAACCGGCTCGACGAGACGTTCGCCTGCTCCCACTGCGGCAAGACCTACAGGAAGCACGGACAGGGACTGCAGCTCAAGGCATAACCCACTGATCCGCCGGATCCCCCTCCTCTCGGGGAGAGGGGTAGTTTTTTCTCTACAACATTATACTCGAGGAGGAATCATCCATGGACTATTCCGTCAGTCCCGACGGCAGGAAGTACCCGCTCCCGAAGAAGAGCGACTACGCCAGGGAGTTCGAGCGCCTCAGGAAGATAGTGGCAGCCCAGAGGAAGAAGGGCTGCGAGATCGTGGTGGTCATGGGCCTCGGCTTCGTGGGTGCGGTCATGGCCGCCGTGGTGGCCGACAGCACGGACAAGAAGACGGGAAAGCCCAGGAAGTTCGTCATCGGCATGCAGCGGCCCAGCCCGCGCAGCTTCTGGAAGACGCCCATGCTGAACACGGGCGTGTCACCGGTCAAGGCCGAGGACCCCGAGGTGGACATGCTCATCCGGCGCTGCGTGCTGGAACGGAAGAACCTCATCGCCACCTACACCTACGACGCGCTGAGCCTGGCCGACGTGGTGGTGGTGGACGTGCAGTGCGACTTCCTCAAGGCCGAGCTCGGCAACTGCACCTCGGGCAGGGCCGAGATCGCGGCCCTGGAGGAGTCGATCAGGATCATCGCCGGGAAGATCCAGCCCTCATGCCTGGTCCTCATCGAGACCACCGTTCCGCCCGGCACCACCGAGTACATCGCGTACCCCATCATGAAGCGGGCCTTCGCCGGGCGCGGCACCGACGCCGAGCCGCTGCTGGCTCACAGCTACGAGCGGGTCATGCCGGGCAGGGACTACGTGAGGTCCATCCGCGACTTCTGGCGTGTGTGCAGCGGCATCAACGACGAGAGCAGGGCCCGGGTGGAGAAGTTCCTCTCCGAGGTGCTCAACGTGGAGAAGTTCCCGCTCACCGTGCTCGACAGGCCCATTGAGAGCGAGACGGCCAAGATCGTGGAGAACAGCTACCGCGCCACCATCCTGGCCTTCCTGGACGAGTGGAGCACCTTCTGCGAGAAGAACGGGGTGGACCTGATCAAGGTCATCGGCGCCATCAGGGTGCGGCCCACGCACTCCAACATGATCTTCCCGGGCCCGGGCATCGGCGGCTACTGCCTGCCCAAGGACGGCGGCCTGGGGGTGTGGGCCTACCGTCACCTCATGGGCTTCTCCGACGAGAACTTCCGCATCACGCCGGCCGCCATCGACATCAACGACACGCGGGCGCTGCGGGCCGTGCAGCACGTGCGCGACGCGCTGCGCAACATGGGCCGCATCGTGGCCGCCTCCACGGTGACGATCCTCGGCGCCTCCTACCGCGAGGACGTGGGCGACACGCGCTACAGCGGCTCCGAGCTCATCGTGCGCAAGCTCGCCGAGATGGGTGCCGACATCCGGGTGCACGACCCCTACGTGGAGCACTGGTGGGAGTTCGAGTCCCAGGACACCTACCCGGCCGTGGGGGCGAGCTGGGCGCGCTTCTTCCGCAACCAGGACATGCTCAAGGACCTGCGCATCGCCAAGGACCTGGGCAAGACGCTCAAAGGCTCCGACGCCGTAGTGCTGGCCGTGCGGCACAAGGACTATTTGAACCTCGACCCGGACAGGGTGGTCAAGATGATCGGCGGGCCCGCGGCCGTGGTGGACTGCTTCGGCATCCTCGATGACGCGAAGATCCGCCGCTACTTCGAGCTCGGCTGCGAGGTCAAGGGCCTGGGACGGGGGCACATCCAGCGCATCAAGGAAGAGGTGCGGTCAAAGAAAGACTGAAAGAGGGGGGAGCAATGCACGTGAGCCCGAAAACGTCTGTATGGGGAACGATGCTCCTGGCGGTTATGGCCGTGCTGGTGCTGTGCCCTTGCCCGGCATCCGCCCAGCAGGTTCAGGTCACGCCCATACCCGGAGTCTCGCCCGATCCTACCCAGCCGCCGCAGCCACCTCAGCCCCTGATCATCCAGCAGCCCGTGCTCCAGGAAAAGAAGGCCGAGCAGCCCCCGGTCCCCCAGGGCCCCTCATCCGCAGAGACGACCTCCGAGTTCGAGCGGTTCCTCGGCGAGACCGCGGGTACGGACATCTCTCAGTTCGGCTATGACCTGTTCAGCGGGCCGCCTTCGACCTTCGCTCCCGTCGAAGAGGTGCCCGTGGGGCCCGACTACGTGGTAGGTCCGGGCGACGAGATCCGCGTGTCCGTGTGGGGGAGCATCGAGGGCCAGTGGACGAGCGTGGTGGACCGCAACGGCGCCGTCACCCTGCCGAAGGTCGGCACCATCGGGGTCACCGGGCTCACCTTCGAGCAGCTCAGGCAGACGCTGCGTGCCGAGATCGCGAAGTACTACACCGGCTTCGAGATGAACGTGAGCATGGGGCCGCTCAAGACCATGCGCATCTACGTGGTGGGCAACGCGCACCGGCCCGGCTCGTACACGGTCTCGTCGCTCTCCACCCTGGTGAGCGCCCTGTTCGCCACGGGCGGCCCCGCCAAGACCGGCACCATGCGTGCCATCCGTCTCCAGCGGGCGGGTGCGACGGTGGCCACCCTCGACCTCTACGACCTGCTCCTGAGGGGCGACAAGAGCGGCGACTCACGCCTCCAGCCCGAGGACGTGATCTTCATCCCGCCGGTGGGAGCGCTCGTGGGCATCACGGGCAGCGTGAACACGCCCGCGATCTATGAGATCAGGGGTGAAAGAAGGCTCTCCGAGCTTGTCGCCATGGCCGGGGGCCTGAGCGCGGTGGCCTTTGCCGGCCGGGTGCAGATGGAGCGCATCGAGGGCGGCAGGAGCCGGTCGGTCATGGATGCGGACCTGGCCGCGGTCCTGGACAGCGACCTCGAGATCCGCAGCGGCGACCTCTTCAGGGTCTTCCAGGTGGTCCCGGACCGGCAGCTCGTCCGTCTCACCGGCGCGGTGAACAGCCCCGGCGAGTACGGCCTCAACCCGGGCATGCGCGTCAGCGACCTCATCGCCATGGCGGGCGGGCTGCGCTACTATGCGTACCGCGGCGAGGCCGAGCTGACACGGGTCACGGTGACGCCCGCCGGGCCTTCCACCGAGAAGATCCGCATCGACCTGGACAGGGCCCTGGCCGGCCAGGACGGCCATGACATTCCCCTGAAGGGAGACGACTACCTCTTCGTGCGGGCCGTGCCCGAGTGGGACCTGTACCGGACCGTGCAGGTCACCGGCGAGGTGCGCTTCCCGGGCTCCTTCACCGTCGCCAAGGGCGAGCGGCTCTCCTCCGTGCTCGAGCGCGCCGGCGGCTACACGGACAGGGCCTACCTGAGGGGGGCGGTCTTTGTCCGCGAGCAGGTGCAGCAGCTCCAGCAGAAGGGCATCGAGGACATGGTCTCCCGCATGCGGCGGGAGCTCCTCGCCCAGGGATCTGCGCAGCTGTCCACCTCGGTCTCCACCGAGGAGATCCAGGCCAGGAAGGCCGAGCTCGAGGCCCGGCAGAAGTTCGTCGAGGCGCTCAGCGAGCTGAAGGCAACGGGCCGCATGACCATCAGGCTCGCCCACCTGCGCCTGCTCAAGGGCAGCGAGTACGACATCGAGCTTGCCGACGGCGACCAGCTCCACATCCCCGCCAGGACCAGCGCGGTGAACGTCATGGGCTCGGTCATGTCCCTGGGCAGCCATATCTACCAGGAAAAGTACTCCTACCGGGACTACATCGCCATGTCGGGCGGGTACACCCGCTACGCCGACACGGGCAACGTCTACGCGCTCAAGGTGGACGGGTCGGCCCGCAGGCTTTCCCGGGGCGTCCTGGACTGGAACGACCCCTCCTCCCGCTGGGAGATCGCGGGTTTCAGCGAGGACATCCCTGACATCGAGCCCGGCGACACCATCATCGTGCCCGAGAAGCTCGAACGGATCGCGTGGCTGCGCGAGGTCAAGGACATCACCCAGATCCTCATGCAGATGGCCGTCACCGCGGGCGTTGTCATCGAGATGCTGGACGACGACTAGGCGTGTGCCGGATCCTTGCGCTGATAGGGTTGCTTGCCCTCTCGCACTGTCCCCCGTCCCATGCCGGGGACGCACCCTTCACCGGCGCCTCGAACTGGGGCGGCACCGGCCTCATGGAGATACCCACGGCCCGGGTCATGCCCGTCAACCACTGGCGCATCGGCGCCGGCCAGGTCGACCCGTCGCGCACCTACTTCGGGGTCATCAGCGTGCTGCCCGGCCTGGAGATCGACGGCAGGGTCACCGAGATCCTGGACACGAGCGAGGAGACCGAGGTCGGCGACTTCGAGGGGTACGGCAACAACAAGGACAAGTCCGTGGACTTCAAGTACCAGTTCGTCTCGGAGGGGAAATACCGTCCGGCCCTGGCCCTGGGCATCATGGACCCGTCAGGCACCAGGCTTCTGGCATCGCAGTACCTCGTGGCGAGCAAGCAGGTCTACCCCTTCGACTTCACCGTGGGTCTGGGCAACGGCAGGTTCGGCGATCGGCCACTGGACGCCTCGGGCAAGGGCGTCGAGATAGAGATGTTCTCCGACCCCGGGCAGTGGTGGGAGGATGCCCGGGTCTTCGCCGGCATCGAGTTCTCGCCGTCTGAGCGCTTCTCCCTCATGGTGGAGTACGCGCCCATCGACTACCACACGATGAGCCTGTACGACGTCGGAGACATCGAGAAGCACTTCGACGAGCCGGTCCCGTCGAAGGTCAACGTGGGCATGCGCCTCAGGCCGCTCGACTGGGCCGAGATCGACCTCAGCTGGCAGCGGGGCGAGCAGTTCGGCGTCACCGTGGCCATGGACTTCGCCATCGGCAAACAGCTCATCCCCATCTACGATGCGCCCTACCGCCAGGACCCGGCCATGCGGCTCTCCCCCTTCCAGGAGCGGCTCGCCACGGCGCTCTCCAGATCGGGCTTCTCCGACATCGGCGTGTCCGTCGAAGGAACCCATCTGTGGATCGAGGCATCCAACGACCGCTGGTTCTTCGCCACCCGGGCCGTGGGCGTGATCATGCGCCTCGTGGACGAGCTGGCACCCGACGACGTCAGGACCGTCTCCATCACGCTCACCGAGAAGCGCATCCCCATGGCGCGGTTCGCCGCAACGCGATCCGACATCGGGGAGTGGCGCCAGGAGCGGCTCACCGCGGACCAGCTCGTCTTCCTGTCCCGGATGGACACGGCCATGTACGACAACCTGGATGCCCCGAGGGTGGACCGGGAGTACTTCGGGTGGGGCTTCATGCCCTCCGTCCAGACCTTCCTGAACGATCCGTCCGGATTCTTCAAGGCCCGCATCGGCCTGCAGGTGTGGGCGAGCGCGCACCCCTGGAAGGGATCGTCGTTCGTGGCCGGGCTCGAGGGCTACCCGGTGAACAACATCTCAACGGTCAACGAGCCGCTGTCCATCCCGGTGCGCAGTGACATTGCCCTGTACAAGGAGCAGGACGTGGCCCTGGGCAGGCTCATGGCCGACCAGGTGGTCAAGGGCCCGCACGAGGTGTACGGGAGAATCTCGGGAGGCATCCTCGAGCTCATGTATGCGGGCTTCGACGGCGAGGTGGCCGTGCCCGTCCTGGACGGGAGGATCTTCCTGGGAGCGTCCGGGAGCGCGGTGAGGAAGCGCGACCCGGAGGACGTCCTGAAGCTGAAGGAAGACGACGTGAAGGACTGGTACACCACGGCCTTCGGGAACGTGCGGCTGAACGTGCCCGAGTGCGACGCGTGGCTCGACGTGAAGGCGGGGCGGTTCCTGGCCGGGGACTACGGGGCGCGGTGCTCGGTGTCCAAGTTCATCAAGGGCGTGACGATCACGGTGTGGTACGGCGCCACGGACACGTCGGTGTTCGACGACGACGAGAACCAGGGCTACCACGACACCGGGTTCCTGGTGAGCATCCCCATACGGCTCTTCAGGGGCGAGGACTCGCGGACGTCGTACTGGTACTCGCTGTCGCCGTGGACCAGGGACGTGGCGCAGGACATCAGCCACTACAACAACCTGTTCGACTTCATCGGGAGGAACACGAAGATTCACTTCAGGCGGGATGCGGGGGAGATGGGAGAGTGAGGGGGCACGAGTGTTCATCATGCCCCGATTGCAGGGTGAAGCCATAACGATGTTGCTGCGTCATAGCACCTATTACCTGCTGGCTCGCGGTGTCCCGGGGTTGGTCAATGTTGCCGCTCTTGCGCTCTTTACACGTCTTCTGGCCCCGGACGAGTTCGGGAGATATGCGCTGGTTCTTGCTGGTGTAGGATTGGCAAATGTTGTCGTGTTTCAATGGTTGCGACTGGTGATGATCCGCTTTTTCCAGGCCAATCGAAAGAACATGGAAAGTTTTTTGGCTGGCATTCTAGGGCTGTTTCTCACCCTCGCAGTTGCGGTGACGGGATCTGGCGTCCTGCTCGGTTTGTTGTGGCCTGATCCTGTCTGGCAAAGATTGCTGGTATTGGCGGTACTTTTGCTGTTTGCCCAAGCTTGGTTCGAATTGAACCTATCCATTGTGCAGGTTAAGATGATGCCAGGCTGGTACGGCAAGCTCCTGGGAAGCAAGGCTATGCTCTCGCTGGTAATTGGAGGAACGTTGGCATGGTTTGGCGTGGGTGCAGCGGCGCCCATCATCGGGCTCATCGTTGCGCATAGTGGAGCCTTCGTCCTGTTTGCACTTTTTTTTTGGCGTGGTATTTCCCCCCGCTGGCCCAACAATGAGGCACTGCGTGAACAGCTACGCTATGGACTGCCTCTGACTGTAACGTTCGCGTTAGCCTGGGTGGTTTCAGGCTCTGATCGATTGCTCATTGGATGGTTGATCGATGAGCATGCAGTGGGTGTTTATGCAGCTGCTTATGATTTATCCTTTCAAGGCTTGACCTTATTGTTGACCATCATCAATACCGCGGCTTATCCTCTAGCGTTGAACGTGCTGGAAAAAGAGGGCGCTGTCGAAGCACGGAAGCAGCTCGCACAAAACGGTGAACTGATTATCTCTGCCGCTCTTGCAGGTGCCGTCGGCTTCGTGGTTCTGGGCCCCCAGATCATAACGCTTTTGATCGGGGCCGAGTTCCGACCTGAGGCTTTGCGGATTTTTCCCTGGGTAGCTGTGGCATCAGCCTTGGCCGGAATAAAGGCTTATCATTTTGACATCGCATTTCATTTGGGACGAGACAGTCGCTGGCTTGTCTTTACAGGAGGCCTGGCCGCGATAACGAACTTAATTTTCAACCTGCTGCTGATCCCTCCCTTTGGCATTTTAGGTGCTGCCTGGGCGACGCTCGGGGCCTTTAGTGTCGCCATTATTTTGAGTGCATGGCTGGGTCGTTATGTTTTTGCTATGCCAGCGATACTACCTTTGTTTGTGAAAGGATCTATGATCACTCTGACGACTGGGTCTTTGGCTTGGGTTGGTTCAAGATTGAGCGATGTCAACTGGGTCAGCCTTGGATCGGGTGCATTTCTGGGTCTCACGGCTGTTTTGGTTACCAGCCTGACAATGAATCTCTGCGGTTTACGGACAGCGATATGGAACCGCTGCAGGGTTTGGTTAGGGGCACATGGCAACACAGGAATCTAAAGGGATAAGTTCCATGCAACAGACAAATACCCTAGATCACATTTGAAGCCTGTGAATCATGTGATTGTCATATGAAGAGAAAAAAAGTTGCAATTTATCTCCCTTCCCTGCGAGGAGGTGGTGCGGAGCGGGTTATGGTAGGACTTGCTAACGGCATTGCCGCTAGGGGATATGAGGTAGATATTGTACTTGCCAGAGCAGAGGGGCCCTATCTGGCAGATGTTTCCAGGTATGTTCGACTCGTTGATCTTGGGGCTACACGTGTGATTGCGAGCCTTCCGGGATTAGTACGTTATCTCCGCCGGGAACGACCGGAGGCCATGCTCTCGGCACTGAATTATGCGAATGTAGTTGCAATCATTGCAAGGGGGCTGGCGCAAGTATCGACGCGACTGGTTGTGAGCGAGCATAGTAATATTTCCCTGTCCAAACAATTTTCTAGGGGGCTGATACCTCGTTTGGTTTTTAGATTGATGGCGTGGGTATATCCATATGCTGATGGCATTGTGGCCGTCTCATCCGGTGTGGCTGATGACCTAGCGCAAGTGATTGGCATGGTGCGTGATCGAATTAAAGTTATATATAATCCTATCTACACACCTGCGGTGGAGTCCCTATCCAAGGAACCAATACCACATCCGTGGTTAGGCGCGGATTCGCTTCCTGTGATTATTGGGATGGGTAGGCTAACATTGCAGAAAAACTTTCCTTCTATGATTCATGCTTTTGACAAGGTGCGCACCCAACACCCATGTCGCCTTATGATTTTGGGGGAGGGTGAATTACGAGGTGAGCTGGAAGCTTTGGTCAAAGCGTTAAACTTAGATGAAGAGGTTATATTTCCAGGTTTTGTTAAGAACCCTTATGCTTACATGTCTCGTGCAGCTTTGTTTGTACTTTCATCCGGATGGGAAGGATTTGGTAATGTGCTTGCAGAGGCAATGGCCTGTGGTTGTCCCGTTGTAAGCACTGACTGCCCAAGCGGTCCTGCGGAGATTCTTGGGAATGGCAAGTGGGGAAGACTGGTACCGGTTGGTGATGTGAATGCATTGGCCGCTGCCATTCTTGCGACATTGACAGAGGATAACCACCCGGATTTAGTCTCACGTGCACGGGCTTTTGGCGTTGAGCAGGCTGTGGCGGGTTATTTGGATGTGTTGGGAATGCAGGTGTAGCAATATGGAGTTAAGCAAAGGAAAATCCTCACAAACTCAAGAGAACTTGAGTAAAGAAAACGATACATGGTGGCTAGAAATATCTCATCACCTTGGGGCTATATATCCTTTCTATGCTATTGAAGCACCGGAAGATTTTTCACTGGATATCGAACACATTATTCATAAGCGAAAGAAAAGAGGAGGGGTCATTGAACTGGACCCAGTTGGCATTGTCTGCAAAACGTGTCTTCCATTCTTGCTGGGCGATCGAACATTAGTTAAAAATATTTACCGTGCGCCATGGATGGCTCATTATAAGGGCCAAGGCAAGTGGACGAAGGCTAACTTACCATCGCATGGGCATGTAAATCCTGATCCTGTAGAATTTGTGAATCGTTTGAAGAAGGCACTAATTGAAGAGGCAGCAAAATACATCAGGAATGCCAAATCTGTTGGTATTCTTTTGAGCGGGGGTATGGACAGCAGGGTAGTTGCTGGTGTGGTAAGAGAACTCCAGATTTCGAGTGGTTTCCCAGAGAGCGTGATAGCCATTACTTGGGGCCAGCCAGAATCGCGAGATGTGATCTACGCAAGTCGTATCGCTGACCGGTTTGGCTGGGAAAGACAACTTTTCACATTGGATGCGGCTACCTTGCTCGAGAATATTGAAACCGCAGGCCGAATGGGTGCTGAAGTATCACCTCTCCACCTGCACGCTATACCTAAAATTACTGAACTTGAAGGAGTAGAAGTCATCATTGCAGGAAGCTACGGCGATAGTGTTGGAAGAGCTGAGTTTTCAGGGAGACGGTTAGACAACTTAAAGCCAATACTTTCTACGGAACTCGATCGATTTGGCTTGCTTCGGACATCAGTTCTGAAAGAAACATTGCCGGCTATAAGAATGGATGCTTTCCAAGTACAACATCTTGCTGAGGAAGCACCCTCGCTCCGACAGCATGAGATTGAACAGGAAGCGCATTACATGCGCCGGATGTTGCAAGCCTGTATGATGGTTATCGCGAAAGGCCGACGATTTTATCAGATGTTTACCGCACCAAGTGTTTTCGGGCTGATGTGGTCTTTGGACCCCAAGAAAAGAAATAACGATTGGTATGGTCATCTTCTGAATATATTACCGGGAGATCTTCTGGAGATTCCATGGGCAAGAACAGGTAGAATATATTTGAAACATGATGGTGCTTCTGATCAAACATCACGTTTATACCATGAGTATGGCGTCTGGTTGCGTAATGACCTCCGTGATTTAGTGGTCGACCGAGTCAATGGTAGTATTGTTCGTGGGCTTGGGATATTTAATGATCATGGTCTAGACAACGCACTTAAGGTTTGGAAGATGGCACGAACGAAAACAACAAATGCTTTGGATGAAGTGATGTCTTGGTTATCTTCATTGCACGTGTTTGTTGAACGAAATGATTTAGTTCTCAGCAGAAATTATGAGCAGACAATAAAAGATAGAATGGCGGCGATAAAGGGGTGGATACATTCGGAGGCATATGTGCTAGCCCGAAACTATGTGCGCGAATAAGTGCTAAGATGTTTTTTCTGGCTCATATGAATGATTTTGTAATGAAGCGGTTTGTGATCTGTCAGATTGTTACTGCAAGTATATAACCTCATAGGCCCAACATTCTTACCCCTTTGTAAGTTATGTAGCAATTAGATGAAGCTTCCCGTGGTTGAGATATAGGCTTTGGCTTGGCGAGATTGATTAGAAATGCTGCAGTCCAAGGTTATGGGCGGGAATAACTCAATGAAACAGGAATAACGTGACTGAGTTGACGGTTGCAATCGGGCTGTTATGTATGCTTGTTTGCGTGGCTTTCGCCGTGTTGCATAGCTTGCGCCTCGGACATGTGACACTACTAGACTGGTCTGTGCTGGGCATGGGTGGCATCTACGGTGGCGGTTGGGCACTGATTGCATTCGTCACCAAGACAGAAGAAAATCCGGTTTGGGAGAGGTCACTCCTTCCTTTTGAACACCTGTATCCCCTACATACCTTAAGCACGTTCATCTTGTTGGGTTCGATATACATCGGTTGGTTGCTTATGGGTTCGCTACGGTTCAGGCCAATAAAAAAATTAAACTTTGCCTCAGAAAATAGTGATGGTCGGCTTATCTTGGCTGGCTGGGTGCTGCTGATCATTGCCTTATTTATGCAGTTTTTTTATTCACACGCGTATGGTGGTTTAATGGGTCTACTTGAATATTCAGCCTCAATCCGTTCCGGGATATTCACAGTGGAAAATCCAATGAGTTTCTTGAAACCCTTCGGTGGAATGACTTTTTTTTCCTCATTTTTGTTTTTTGGGCTTTGGCTAGGCGGTTGCCGTCGTTGGATTGTTAAGATAGGTTTTATACTCGCCTTCAGCTTTTCATTTTACATACTCTTTTCCTGGCTTGGCCGGATAGGCTTTTTTGTCTACATAGCTACCTTGGTGCTAAGCATTATGGTTGCTCGGAGAGTGAGACCAATACCTTTATTAGTGGGCGGCGGTTTGACGATGTTATTTATCCTAATTGGTGCTTATCAGTTGAGTGTCTGGCTTAATATCAAAGTGGCAGATGACCTTATATCCTTTTTAGCCCGGGAGCTTTCTTTCCCTTTCGTCAGCTTTTTCGCTCAGATCGATTCTGGTGAACACTTATTGCGAGGGTTTTGGGATATCCTGGTCGCGCCTGTTTATCTTTTACCTTCATCCTGGTGGACAAAATGGGTCGAAAACGTGAGCCAAGTCAATACGGAACTGGTCATAGGCGCCCCAAAAGGTGTGGCAGGTGTTACAGGTGCAATACCTGTAGATCTCATCACTTTGGGTTTGATGCAAGCGGCTTTAGCAGGAATTGCCG
>Ga0209606_1000288_pt1 | contig 79625 bp, 79 predicted proteins | sample AD_UKC057_MetaG_FD_184412 | JGI IMG/M metagenome (GOLD analysis project Ga0209606, IMG submission 184412) | Active sludge microbial communities of municipal wastewater-treating anaerobic digesters from USA - AD_UKC057_MetaG (SPAdes) (version 2) | ecosystem: Engineered > Bioreactor > Anaerobic >...
CGGTGGGAAAGATCCTTGACCAGTTCGACATAGACCACCGCCTGTTCAGAAGGTGGGAGGGCATTGAAGACGACGGGCAGGCGGCGGGATTGAATATAGTCCGCCCCGGTCAGACGGGAAAGAGAGGCAGCTGATTATATTCCTCCATACTCCAGCACGAACGGAAGAATGAACAGTCCCTGCATTTGTGAGCCATGTTTTTTTCGACAAGGTATTGCTTGCCGGATACGCCTATGACGTTATTTTCCATCATTGCGGCAATGCAGGGAGGGGTCTGTGATTTGCAGCCGTGCCTGTTGTCGCAGTTGATGCAGTATCCGTGTTTCGGTTTAATAGGGACTTCCATCGACTCTCCACTCTTCCACTCTTATTGTCGGCTTCCAACATCCAGCGTCAAGCATCCAGCATTCGGCATCAGGTAGGGAACATCCAGCATTCGGCTATCTTATTTTTCCTGCCGGACTTTTTTTCGTTTCGACCTTGGGGAAGTCTCTTCCGGAAACCTTTTGTATGCCGCCAACCTTCTGTCCCTGCACCCCTTTTGTTTGCAGCTTGCCTTCGACACCTTCCTGTATCTGGTTTGTGCATTTCTCCTTGCAGAATACAGAGATAGTGTTATTTCCCTTATTGACCTCCACTTTCTCAACGCCGGGCACTGAGCGCGCAGATTTCTCTACTGACTTCCAGTCCATCACCTTTGCCTTCGTGCTCAGCTTCAGTATGTAGAATTCATATGCTGCAAAGGATGGAGCTGTTAAAATCAGTACGGTTGACAACGCTACCATGGTGAAAAGAACCCTTTTCAACATAACAACCTCCTTGTCGTTTTATTCTCCTTACAAACCTGTATCACAGAACAACTTTTATTGTCAATGCAATGAAAAAGTTGCACAAAAAAGAAATATAGTGATACAATGTATTTATACAGTCATGGAAGAGAAAATAAAGCGAGGCCGTTTAGTGAAAAAGATTGCCCTGTGGGTCGTTGGCCTCTTTGTTGCCTTTTCCCTTATAGGGTTTTTCGTCGTTCCTCCAATAGCAAAATCAGTCCTGCTGAAGCAGGTCTCTAGCGCCCTTCATCGGGATGTGTCCGTCAAGGCGATCCGGGTCAACCCGTACACGCTTTCAGTTGCCGTTCAGGGTTTTATTGTGAAGGAACGGGAGGGGGCCGAGACGTTTTTGTCCTTTGACGAACTCTATGTGAATGCGGAGATCATGTCGCTCTTCAGAAGAGCGCTGGTGGTCCGCGAGTTTAAGCTATCGAAACCATATGTGCGGTTAGTAAGGAACAAGGACGAATCGTATAACTTCACGGACCTGATACAAAAGAAACCGGCGGAAGAGGATAAAAGCGGGAAGCCAGGGCTTGTTACATTTTCGTTGAACAACATTGCAATCGTTGACGGAAGCGTCGACTTTATTGACAGCCCGAAGGGCGTTCAGCACACTGTGCGCGACATGCGTATTGCAGTACCCTTCATATCGAACAGGGCAACCCACACGGACATCTTCGTGAAACCTGAATTTTCAGCAACCATCAATGGGGATCCCTACTCAATAAAGGGACAGACAAAGCCCTTCGCCGACTCACTTGAAACGTACCTCGACTTCGAGGCCCGGGATATCGATATACCGGAATACCTCCACTACGTACCGGCCAAACTAAACTTCAAGCTCCCATCGGGCAAGGTAGACCTCAAGGCGCGCGTTACATTTACGCAATCCAAAGACAAAACGACAGACCTTATCGTTTCCGGAAATGTTTCTGTCAGGCAGGTTGCCGTGAACGATGCAGCAAACAAACCGGTGATCCGCTTCAAATCGCTGGATGTTGGAATAACATCCCTGGAGCCCTATCGTAACAGCTTTAAGCTGTCAGAGGTGCTCGTACAATCCCCAGAGGTGAATGCAGAACGAGGCAAGGACGGCTCGTTTAATATCCTCGGGCTTTTTCCAAAGACTGTGGAGGAACCCCAAAAAAGTTCAAAGGGTGTAGAACCAAAGCAGAAAGAAGGAGCTCAGAAGGCCTTTTTTTCAATGGACCGGTTGAAGATCGAAGACGGGAGGATCACCTTCAAGGATCTTGCGCCATCGGAGCCGGTGGATGTATCCATCCAGAAGATGAATATGACCTTGGAAAAGATCTCAACAGAGAAAGACAACAAGGGCGCCGTCGACCTCTCCCTTCTCATCGGGAAGACAAGCCCATTCACCGCAAAAGGGGAAATAGGCATAAACCCTCTTTCAGGGGAACTTACCATAAACGCAAAGGCGATCCCGATCGCCCCGTTTCAATCTTACTTCAATGAAAAGATCAAAATTTATGTCACGGGTGGAGGCATCTCCTCGGCGGGTAAGGTTGCATTGGCACTGGATGAATCAGGCGCTCCGAAGGTGAGGTTTTCGGGCAACATCCTCGTAGCAAACTTTTCGTCCGTTGACCAGGAAACGGCCGGCGATTTTCTCAAATGGAAGGCGCTTTCCCTCGGCTCAATCGATGCCGGCTACAACCCCGTTGCACTGTCTGTAAATGATGTATCGCTCTCTGATTTCTACACCCGGATCATCATATATAAGGACAGAACGGCCAATCTCCAGAAGATATTTTCCGGTGAAGCGGCAGCGCAGGATCAACCGGCCACAGAAGCAAAGAAGGAGGAAAAGGAAGCAATCAAGGAGGAAACAAGAGTTCAAAAACAAGCAGAAGCCGCACCTGCAGATAAACCTGCCGGGGCAAGCGGTCTCCCTGACGTAACGATCGGCAACATCACGCTGCAGGGAGGGATGGTCGATTTTACCGATATGCACGTTCAGCCGACCTTCTCGGCGAAGCTGTCCGAGCTGGGAGGAAAGATATCGCGCTTTGTCCTCGGGAAGGACCATGATGCAGAGGTCGAAGTACGGGGGAAGATAAACGAGTTTATCCCCCTTCAGATTGCCGGCCGCATAAATACCGCGAAGGATAATCTCCTCATAGATCTTGTTGGCACCGTCCGTGACTTTGAGATGACAGAGGCGACACCTTATTCTGGAAAATACATTGGCTACGCGATCGAGAAGGGAAAGCTTTCCCTCGACCTGAAATATTCCATTGCCGGCAAAAAACTTGATTCCCAGAACATGATCTTTTTCGACCAGCTTACTCTCGGCGATACGGTGGAAAGCCCCGACGCGATCAAGGCGCCCATGAAGCTTGCCATTGCCCTCCTGAAGGACAGGTCCGGCCAGATAAAGCTCGACATCCCCGTATCCGGGAGCATTGATGACCCCAAATTCAGGATTGGGCCGATCATCTGGCAGGTCATCAGGAACCTTATCGTCAAGGCGGTGACCGCTCCGTTTGCCCTCATCGGCGCGCTCTTCGGGGGCGGCGGGGAGCAGCTCAGCTATGTTGAGTTCGATTACGGAAGCGCGAAGCTCAAGGACGCCGCGATGAAAAAGATCGAGACGGTGACAAAGGCGCTCACTGAAAGGCCCGCGCTCAGCCTCGACATCGAGGGGCACGTGTCTCCCGAAGAGGACAAAGAGGGTTTGAGAAAGTACCTTTTCTCAAAAAAGGTGAACACTCAGAAGCTGAATGATATTGCCAAGAAGGGGCAGAATGCGCCGTCTGTTGATGAGATAACGGTAGAGCCGGCGGAATATGAGAAATACCTCAGGAAGGCGTATAAGGCGGAAAAGTTCGCAAAGCCCAAAAACATCATAGGCCTTGCCAAGGACCTTCCCGTTCCCGAGATGGAAAAGCTGATGATCACCAATATCGAGGTCACCAACGACGACCTGAGGCAGCTTGCATCGCGGAGGGCGCAGGAAGTGCGAGGCGCGATCCTGAAAGCCGGCAACGTCGAGCCTTCGCGGGTATTTGTGCTCGATCCGAAGACCCTCGGGCCCGAGAAAAAAGAGAAAGTCAAAGACAGCCGAGTCGATTTCAAGCTGAGATAAGGGGTGCAGAGGTGACAGGAAGGATCATAGATTTCCTTAAAGCCGGCATCTGGGAAATGAGCCTTGACGGGCTGCCCCCTATGAAAGCCCGCGCCGTTCGCTTCCTTAGAACCTTCCTTGTTGCCGTTTCGGGGTTTATCGAACACAAGTCCATAGCGCAGGCGTCGATCCTGACCTACTACACTGTCCTTAATATTGTCCCTCTGGTGGCGGTGATCTTTGCCATAGCGAAGGGCTTCAGCCTTGATAAGATCGTCGAGAAGCATATCCTGGAGATGGCTGAAAATGCGAACTGGCAATCGGAAGTAACGGAGCAGCTGCTTATGTTCTCCCGCTCTTTCCTTGAGCAGGCAAAGGGAGGAGTTATCGCGGGCATCGGCGTCGTCCTTCTCTTCTGGACCGTTGTATCCATCCTCGGAAAGATAGAAGATTCTTTCAACACGGTATGGGGGGTGACAAGGTCACGCACTATCCTGAGAAAGTTCACTGATTACATGGCAACCCTGATCCTTACGCCGGTACTGTTTGCCATAGCAAGCAGCCTGACGGTCCTTGTGTCAGGAGAGGTGGGACTTATCCTCAACAAGATCAAACTGCTCGGCGTCTTCAGCTCTGTGATCTTTTTTCTGCTGAAATTTCTGCCTTATGTCTCCTTGTGGGTGCTCCTGACCGTCCTCTATACGATCATGCCGAACACGAAGGTTCCTCTCAAATCGGCCATCATAGGCAGTATCGTGGGGGGGACCCTCGTTCAGATCGTCCAGTGGCTTTATATTACCTTCCAGATAGGCGTCGCAAGTCAGGGTGCGATCTACGGAAGCCTTGCCGCCCTGCCGCTTCTTTTTGGCTGGCTGCAGACAAGCTGGATGATCGTGCTCTTCGGCCTGGAGATTACTTATGCCCATGGGCATAGTGAGACCTACGGCCTGCAGCCTGATTATTCCGGTGTAAGCGCTGCGTCAAAAAAGATCATGATGCTGTCCATCTTCAACCTTATCGTGCAGAGGTTTTCCGCGGGCGAAAGGCCCTTCTCTGCAAGGGAGATAGCCGGAAAGCTTAAGATCCCTCTTGTCCTTGTGCGAGAGCTTCTCGGGAACATGTTAAAGGCAAATCTTGTAACGGAAGTGGTGGACGAAAAAGGCTCCGGCAGTTGTTTCCAGCCTGCGAGATCGATAGAGAAATTTACCATGCAGGATGTTATAGGCGCCTATGAAGGAGCGGTAATATTGTCCAGTCAGATCTCGGAGGATACCGAGAAGATCTCCCGGGAGTATAAAAGTTTTTCCGAAGCTATTACGAACTTGCCGGAGAATGTGAAGATCAACAATCTGTAGCTTATAAGACGGTATATCGTAGTTCTTATATTGGCCCCGACAGCATGCTCTCATGATGTAGCCGGGTCGATTTAACGTTGAACATTGAACTTAGAATGTTGAACAGATTGTACATCAGCTATGAGCCGGTTCATTATATTCCCCATCCTCCTGAAACGGTGATGGTCGTGCCGGTGATGAAGGACGCGTCGTTAGATGCGAGGAATGCCGCTGCCCGTGCGACCTCTTCGGGCTCGCCGATCCTGCCGAGGATGGTCTGGGCGATGATGGGCTCCTTGTATTTATCGGGCATCCTGATCATCGGGGGCGTGCGTATAAGCCCCGGCACGATGGCGTTCACCGTCACGCCGTCAGGGCCCCCCTCTCTCGCGAGTGTCTTTGTGAGACCGATAATGCCCGACTTTGCCGTCGCATACGCCACCTCGCCTTTTGCCCCCAGCATGCCGTAGACAGAGCTGATGTTGATGATCCTGCCCCACTTACGTGCGCGCATCGCGGGGAGCAGCCACTTGCTCAAAAGGAAAGGGACGCCGACGTGTATGCCGAGGACCTCGTTGAACTCTCTTTTACCTGTCTTTGTTGTTACCCCAGGCCTGTCAAATCCTGCGTTGTTGACGAGGATGTCTATGTGTACGTCCTGTGTTATCTCCGTGATCAGTTTGTAGAGCGGTTCTGTATGGGTGAGGTCGATGATTTCGGCGATGACGTTCCCGTTCTTTGCGGCGATCTTCTCGACGACCCCCGGCAGGGTTTTACGGTTCTTGTCAAGAAGGACGAGCCTTGCGCCCCTCCCGGCAAAGACATGGACACACGCCTCGCCGATGCCCTGCCCCGCGCCCGTTATCAACGCCGTTTTGCCGCTGAGATCCATGTTAGCCCCCTTGCTTCGATCTTGATCAAAACAGGTCTATTCTATCGCAAACGTATCGTTGTTGCAACGCCCCTTTGTTTGCTTTGACTGCAAAAAAGCTATAATTGTGATATAATATATAACATGAAGAAAAGACTTTTCCTTGTTTTTGTCCTTGCCATAACCCTTTCTCTGATTGTACCTTCTGTGTCCCATGCCCGGCATTACAGATACTACCGTGGGTGCGGAGGGTGCTGCAGCGGCTGGGGGGTAGGGGCAGCTATTGCAGGAGGGATCCTTGTCGGCGCGGTTGTTGGCAATATTATAGCCCAGAGCGCCTACAGCACGCGGCCGCAAAGGGTGTATTACGCCCCTCGGCCAAACGTGGCGTATGCCTACCCGGACCCCGAGTTTGTTGCCAGATACAGCCAAAAGAGATCTCCCGGTGAATGGGTTACCGTTCCGGGCCAGTCGGTCGGCGGAAAGTGGGTTCCGGAACATAAGGTGTGGGTACCATCACAAACAAGGTAACCCTCCCCCTCACCCTGACCCTCTCCCGCCAGGGGAGAGGGAATGTTGTTGCTATGACCCTTTCCAGCCAGGGGAGAGGGAATAATGATACTGCCGTGCTGCCCATGCCCTGACCCTCTCCCGCCAGGGGAGAGGGATATTGTTTCCCCGACGAAGAGCTTCGGGGAACCCGTTGATTGACAGCATGATCACGCGAAGATACTTCCTGAGGTTTTTTGCCGGTTTGCCGTTTTTGACAGGGTTGCCCTTCACCCTGCCTAAAGTATGGGCGCAAGCGCCGGTGAACGGCGGGTCTTCCTTAAAAATACCTATTGGCCGGGTATTCGCAGGCGAGGAGCTCCATTACGATATCGCATTCTGGTTCCTTAGAAAGGTAGCTGTCGTGAAGATGACCTTCGCCCCCGGCGCAGAGGAGGGCAGGTATGTATCTACGCTGCAGGGGGAGACAGTGGGCCTCACCGGCTTCATCACCCGCAACCGCATAGACACGTACCGCGCAGTCATGGAGGAGTTGGACGGGGGAAGCAGGCTCAGGTCAGTTTCTTTTGAGGAGCAGGTACGGATAGGGAAAGAAACGAGGAAGCGAACCCATATCTTTGATCATACGAACCGGAAATGGATCGAGCGGAATGTAAGAATGAGCGGGGCTATGAGCGAAGAGGAGCATGTCATCCCGGCAGACAAGGACTACAATGATTTCCTTACTGCTTCATACAATTTTCGCTACGGCGTCTACGGGGACGTGCAAAGAGGAAGGACATACCACGTGCCGGTCTTCCCGAAGAAGGATGTCACCACCTATGATGTGAAGGTCGTCTCAAAGGCCGAGGAAGATGGTCTGAGGGACCTGGGTTCTGTGCCGGATGGCAGCGAGTACCGTATAGAGCTTGCAATGGACCCCGAAATCGTACATTCAGAGCGGGGGCTTATAAAGGGGTGGCTTGCGAAGGAACTCTATCCGGTCGAGGGCATAATGGAGGATGTATTTCTCTTCGGGGACGTCCGCGGAGTCCTTGTTAAAAGGGCTAGGCCAGGTCTTGTATGAAAGCCCTGCTTTATTAATGCCGCAGCAAAGCTATATGAACCTTTCGAACCGGTCCTGCGCTACCTTGCAGATAGGACAGATCCCGGGTGGGTGCTCCCTGGCGCAGAGGTAGCCGCATACCTTGCACCTCCAGACAGGATAAGGGAGGTCTGAGAGATTGCCTTTGATTGAATGTGTTCGTTGTCCTTTCCTTTCCTCCGGGGGCAGCCTTCTTTCCGGGATGGATGTGAGGCGCTCTTCACCTTTCAATACCGCCTCTGACACGTAGAGGGCACAGTAGCAAGCGCCGAATTCATCGAGATCAGGGTCCCTGTAATCGCAGGGGCATACAATGTCTAGGTCGTTCTCTCTGGCGCCCGATGAGAGCCTGCATGGACAGGAGGGGTAACCGTAGCGTTTTTTGTTCACGATAAGGCTTCGCACGAGGTCTTTTGCAAAATCCCTGTCGGGGTTGAGGAAGTAGCCTGATGCCTTTGCCTCGGCATTAAGCTGCTCAAAGAGGCCGTCAACCTCTTCACGGCTTATTTCGTCTATACTGCTCATATCCCGATAGCCTCCCTGATCTTGTTTTCGTCAAAGCCGACGACGCATTTCTTGCCGTTGACAACGAGCGATGGGAAGGAGCACCTGGGGTTCCACCGCCTGATCTCTTCGAGCGTCTTGTCCCTCTCTTCGCCTTCAAGGCTGTCCACGTCTACGTAATCATAGCCGATGCCCTGCTGCTGGAGGAATAGTTTAGTCCTCTTGCACCAGATGCAGGTGCTCAGTGTGTAAAGCATAAGGTTTGCCCTATTGTCACCATCAATATGTTGTATACCCATGGTTTCCTCCTGTTCTTATGTATTATAGAGAAGTTTTTCGAACGTTTCAATCGAATGATTCCAAAACAATTGACATTTGAAGAGCTGACCCCGCGCTTCCCTCTCCCCTGCCGCACAAGGGTAGGACAGTCAACATTATCCCCGCTCCCCTGGTGCACAAGTGTCAGGACACCGGTAGCGCTCGGCAACACTATCCCCTCTCCGCTTGCGGAAGAGGGCCAGGGCACAGGTAACACGGCGGTATCGTTATTCCCTCTCCCCTGGCTGGAAAGGGTCATAGCAACATGCGTTCCCTCTCCCCTCGCGGGAGAGGGTCAGGGAGAGGGGGAAAGGATAAGAGAAATATTGAACAAAGGGATCGAAAAGGGTATTGTATTATTGTGAGAACGGACAGGATGATAACCCTTTATATTGCATTGATCGCCTTAGCCCTGTTCCTTACCGGGTGTGGATCTCAAAAGCCCGTGCTTTATCCGAACGCTTACCTGAACAAGGTAGGCGAAGAGCAGGCACAGAAGGATATTGCTGAATGCGAGAGGCTTGCCGACGAGTACGCCGGATCCAGCGAAGGCGCCCAGGTCGCAAAAAGTACGGCGGCAGGCGGCGCCGGCGGTGCCGTTGTGGGCACCGCGGTCGGCGCGGTGACCGGCGACATCGGAAGAGGTGCAGGTGTCGGCGCTGTCGCCGGGGCAGCCAGTGGGCTTGTCAGGGGCGTATCGAAGGCGTCACAGCCGGACCCGGTCTACAAGAACTTTGTCAACAAGTGTCTCCGTGACAAAGGCTATGAACCGATAGGCTGGAAATGAGAATAAATAATCAACAGACCTGGTAGGCGCCGCAGGACAGCACCTGGAATCCCCTGCTTTGGTCCCTGAATACCGTTGTGCCCTTCAGCCCCATCCGGTAGGCCTCAAGGTAGATATGGAGTATCGCCTCGGGGCTTATGTCCTCCGGCAGGTTGATCGTCTTTGATACGGCGTTGTCCACGTAGTCCTGGAAGGCCTTTTGGATCCTGAGGTGGCTGTCAGGTACTATCTGGTGGGCCGTCCTGAAAAGCCTCGTCATCGTTACCCGCGCCTTGGGATCGTTGCGCATCTGCTCATAAAGAGGATCAATAACATCGATCTTTAATCCCCCGAAGAGCATCCGCGAATACCGCACATCGTATAGGGGCTCGATGCCGCTCGATGTCCCGGCGATGATGCTCAGGGTGCCCGTTGGCGCGATCGTGGTCGTCGTCGCGTTCCTCTGCGGCAGGTCCTTCTTTTCCCAGATACTTCCCTTGTAATTGGGAAAGGTGCTGCGCTCCCCGGCAAGCGCTTGCGACGCCGCTTTCGATTCCTTCCCGATGAACCCCATCACCTGCCTACCTGTTTGTTCCGCCTCAGGGGAATCATAAGGGACGCCGAGGAGGATCAGCATGTGGGCAAATCCCATGACCCCGAGCCCTATCTTCCTGTTGCCCTTTGTAACGGCAGCGATCTCGGGGAGAGGATATTTGCTCACATCGATCACATCGTCGAGGAACCTCACGGCGAGATGCGTGAGGCGCTTCAGGAGGTCCCAGTCGATGGAGCCATCCTTGACGATCCTTACGAGGTTGATGGAGCCGAGGCAGCACGATTCGTAGGGGAGAAGCGGCTGCTCGCCACATGGATTTAGAGCCTCGATCGCACCGATATGCGGCGTAGGGTTTGCCCTGTTGATGGTGTCGATGAAGAGGATCCCCGGCTCCCCCGAAGCCCATGCAGCTTCGGCGATGAGTCTGAAAAGTCCTTGAGCCCTGACCGTTCTTGCCGTTCCCCCTGTCCGGGGATTGACGAGGGGAAAGTCCTGATCCTTGATATATGCCTCCATGAAGGCATCGGTAACGGCAACAGAGAGATTGAAGTTATTAAGCTCCCCGGGGTTCTTCTTTACCGTTATGAATTCTTCTATATCGGGATGGTCGATCCGCAGGATCCCCATATTGGCCCCTCTCCTGGTGCCTCCCTGCTTTATGACCTCTGTTGCCATATTAAAGACCCTGATGAATGATACGGGCCCACTCGCTGCTCCCATCGTCGAGGCTACGATATCATCCTTCGGCCTAAGGTGGGAAAAAGAAAATCCCGTGCCGCCGCCGGTCTGGTGTATCCTCGCGGTCTCCTTGACACTGTCAAAGATAGAATCGAGGGAATCGTTAACGGGCAGGACAAAACAGGCGGAGAGCTGGCCTAGCTCCCTGCCGGCATTCATCAGGGCAGGTGAATTGGGAAGGAATTCGAGATTCGACATCATGCGGTAGAATTCTTCTTCCACCCTTTTAGGGTCCCCGCCCCTGTAGTTCTCCTCTGCACCCACAATAGCCCGCGCTACCCTCCTGAACATGCCGTCTGGGCTCTCAACGGGATTGCCCGCCTCGTCTTTTATGAGGTATCGTTTATTCAGGATAAGGGTGGCATTCCGGTCAAGCATGTTCGCTCTCTTCTTTCCTACATAGTAGCGGCTCACACGGGGAGTGTCAATCCATAACAGCATATCGTAGTTCGTATATCGAACATTGAATAACCAAACGCCAATAACAAAGCTCCAATAAATCACCAATACCCAATATTCAATCCGGATGATACCCTGCAGCGTGTTGCGGGGTGACACTGTTCCCTCTCCCCTCGCGGGAGAGGGTAGGGTGGTGGGGCATGATCAGGCCGCTTCTATCCTCTGATATCCCGCCGCTTGTGGCGGGGTAGTTTATCAACCAAACCGGAATATCCCTTCGGTTCACGTTTGTGTATTTGGTCGCTGGCTGTTGGATATTAATCAGAACCTTATCCTGAAGCCTGCGTTCACGCTGTGCGCCTCATATCTGGCTTCACCGATCTGGACATCATAGCTGAGATACACAGACATATTGCGTGCTGTAAAGGCGGTAATGCCCGCACCGAGGGAGAGGAAGCTCCTGTCAGGGGAAACGGTCTGGATGCTGAAGGGAGAGCTCCCCTGGGCAAGGCGTGAAGTAACGTTCTGGCTGTCTCTTAAGAATTCATACCCGTAGGAGGCGCGGATATGAGGCATGATGACCGTTGAATTGGCCTGCCATGTGTAAGAGGCCTTAGCCCCCATGTTTCCCTGTAGTGATTCTGTGCTCTGCTTATCCACGTCAAGGTTTAAGGCTCCTGCCCCTGACTCGGCGTAGCTGTTGATATTTAGTTGTGTGTACTGAAGAGATATATTCGGGGTGATGATCCAGTTGTTTGTGCGGAGGTCGTAGCCTGTGCCTGCGAAGGCGGTAAACTGGCTGCCGCCAGGGGATGCGGTCGCGGTGCGGTCAAGCCCGGGGAACACGATGCGGCGGGCATTGTCATAGTCGGCCAGGCCGTAGCTTATGCTGCCGTCCACATAAAAGTTCTTTTTATACCAGGTGCCGTAGGCGCCCAGGTTATATCCGTCCATCTTCACCTTGCTGCCCATAGTATCCACATCGGCCCTGGAGGTATTAAGCCCCAGCATGAGACCGGCAATGAGATCTTTAGTGAAGCGGTAGTCGGAGCCCACGGTGACCCCTGCGCTGGTAAAGTCATAGCCTGTTCGGCCAGGGGTGTCCTTCTGGTCTCCGTAGCCGGCATTGCCCTTTATGAAAAAGCCCCATCTTTCGTCCACACTTGAGGGGAGCATGCCGGCAAGGTCGGGATTTATGCTGGCAAGCATCACAGGCATTCCATTCCCGTTCTTGAAGTACAGGCCGTTGAGGCTTATACCCCGTATCCCATGCCTGAGATCGCTTAAACGTTCTGAGAGATTGCCCGCCTGGAAGCAGGCCCCGCTGATGCCCATGGCTGATCGGGCCTCGCTCCCCTTCGGGGCGATCTGGTCCAGCGCAGACGCCGTCTGATTGTAAGAGGGGAGGGCATCAAGGGCGGTCAATACGGTATTCATATCGCCGGTTGCAGTATTCCCGGCCGAATTGAGCATGGATGCTATTGCCCTCTGGTTGGCGTTAAGATGGGCGATGAGGTTCTGGTTGGCATAGTCCCTTTCTACCATGAGGTACACCTGGTTGGGTATATCGTATTTGGGTTTAAAGAGCACCGTGGGGGTAATATTGGTAAGAAGCGAGGAGAACTGTCCGGTTATTCCTGCTGAAGCAGTAAGGATAGCGCCGAACTTTGTCTTGAGGGCGGGCATGTAGCCGCCCGTCCATGAGGTCTCAAGGATGCCTTCCAAGTCGGCAGCGCCGTTTATGGCAAGAAGGTCATTGCCTGTCGTGGAGGCGACCTCAGCGAGGAGCTTCCCCTGGGCGTCCTGATAGTAGTCGCCGTTGATGGTGAGGGTCCCGATGGAGTTGCCCGGCTTTATGGCGCCGCCCAGGTGATAGAAACCGTAGGGCGCATCGATGATGCCGCCCCCTGAAACGATGCCGCCGTCGAGGACAAACCACCCGTCTTCAGGATCGATATCGTCGTCAGGCCGTACCATCTTTACGGCCCCGTTGATGTTCATCTCCCCGCCCGATATCGCCACCTTCTCACTGACCTCGACGTTCAACCCTGCCGGGTTGACAAAGAGATCGGCGGAATCGTTGAGCGCAAGGGTCCTCGCCTTTATATCGTGGGTCTGGGTGGTCGTGCCGGGCTTATTGAATATAAGCTCCCCCATGAGGAGTGTAAGGTTGTAGCTGTTCCATGTCCCGAGGCTGGCCTTGCTGACCGCGTCTCCCATGGTAATGGTCCATGTGCCCGATGTCTTGTCTGTCCCTCCGAGCGGGTCTTCCCCCCAGAAGGCATTGGTGAGGAAGGTCCAGCTGAAGTTGGTGACGCTTACATTATCCTGTTTCCCGGCGGGAAGATCTTTTGTGGAATTGAAAAGCCCGCTCTTTGTATTGTAAGGGGATATGATGCCGGCGATCAGGTTCCCCCGGTTTGAGTGGGTGAAGTTGAGGGCCACCTCAACGCCCTCTAAGGGCTGCCTCAGCGTGGACGGCAATTCCTTTGTGGTAAAGGTGAATTGCTGACTCGTCCCTCCAACGCCATTGCCGTCAATATACTCGATCGGTTTGTTGACCGTCTGCGTCGAGCTCGAGCAGGAGGTCTGCATGGTAACTCCCCTTACGGTCTTCAGCCTTTCCACGAACTTGCCTGCATTGATATTGCCGAAGCCGTAGTTGGGGTTGAACCATTTGCCCGCGCCGTTCTTTACCCATTCTGTGTCATCGGGGTCGACCATGGCGCCCGTTTGAGCAAGCACGTGCTTGGCCATGCGCACGTCCATGTACTTGTTTGCCTCCATGCCAAGGGCCAGGATGCCGGATACAAGCGGCGCGGAGGAGGATGTGCCTCCGAAGGTAGTGGTATAGCTTGTATTGGGAAATGTCTCGGTCTTATCTCCGTCCGGATTGTCGGCAGAGTATCGGTTGTAGCCCAGGTTGGCGCCGGTCCTGTCGGTAGTGGTAATGCCGAAGCCTGTATTGCTTGACGACGGCGCCGTTACAAAGACATTGTAGCCGTAGTTGCTGTAGCTGCTGTATTTCCCGTCACTGCCCAGGGCGGCGACAACAATAACGTTGCTGTTGGTAAGGACATTATCCTTGTTGGCGTCTTCATTGGCCTCGCCCCGTTCGTTTCCCGCGGACCATACATGGATGATGCCGTTGGCGGCGGTCCTGTTCAGTGCGGTTGTGATGTCAGGGCCGTGAAGGTCGTCGTTCAGGTTCCAGGGTTTATTTTGACCATAGCTATGGTTCATTATGCTCATAGTGGGTTTTGCCGTGATCTTCCCCGTAAGGGGGTCAACGCCGCTCTTCCAGTAGTAGGCCTGTACATATAATGCCCTTATCGCTGTTGCGTTGATCTCCTTCCCGGGGTACGGGTTTAACGCGACGATGGATGCGTACGGCGCAGCACCTGTGCCGCCTATGCCGTTGCCTCCCCGCGCCGCTGCCACCCCCGCAACGGCCTGACCGTGGTTTTCGTCTTTATCGATTGGCCCCTGGGGCGCGTTTGCAATAGAGGCGTCGGAGCTGAAGTTGCGGCTTAAGTCCGACCTGTAGTTGGGCGCTATATCTTCGTGGTTCCCCTCCACGCCATCATCCAAAATGCCTATGAGAACCCCTTTGCCGGTGTATCCCAGGTTCCAGGCCCCTGTCAGATTTGTATCGATGCCCGTACCGATGATGCCGTTTATGCCTTCAGAAGGTGTTTGGTTTAAGAGGTGCCATTGCCCCGGAAAATCCGCAAGCGTTCCGGTGCAGTCATATTTGAAATAAGGATCGTTCGGTTTGAAAGGCGTCAGGGTCTGACCGTAAACCGCCGCAGGGAAAGAAGTGATAAGGCATAGTATAAGCAGCGCCTTTATGTAAAATCTGTTTCTTGTTTTTATATTCAACATGCCTTCCGAATACAAATGTAAGGATAAAATTCCAAAGGCTCCGATGAGGCTTTTCACAATATGTATGTAGATTTATAGCCCTATCTTTCCCGGCGCGGAACGTTTATCGGGATAGCCCCCGGCTACCTATTTTTTTCCTACCTGGTAGTAGACGTTCAAAATAATTTTTTATTTATTTCTGTTATCTGAACATCTTTTTCCGCGCCGCCCGGAGGGGATATGACGACCTTGTAATTTTTCATCATGTTCGGCATGACGACATTGTACACCTTAAGCGGCGTAAAAGGGGTATGCTTTTGTTCGTTAGGTTCCCTGGCAACAACGATCTTGGTAATGGCCTGAGCGATGAATTGAACCTCCTTTACCCGCTCCCCTTGTTTTACATTCACAATATGCCGGTCGCCGTCCGCGCTGGTGGCTACGGAGATAGTTTCATCGGAATTGTTCTCGATCTCCACGTTTCCCGCCGTTACGTTCTGCGAGAGAAGCAGACAAAAGATCAACCCCGCCATCATCCCGGCCATAAACAATTTTACTGTTTTCATCGTATCATGCCTCCAATTATCTTTATTGAGATATAATGAATGTACCAACTTTTTTCCCTTGGATAAATATATTAAGTTAAGCAAAAGAAAATCAAGGAAATCTTGTAGCGTAAGAGATATTTTATCAAGACGGCTGTGAACAAAAACCTGTTGATTTTATTTGAGGCGTTGCTATGATAGAGGAAATGGGGTTGCGTCGCTGAAAAACTATTCTTTCCGTTTTTTACTGATTATCAATGTTCTTTTTATAGTCATTTTGTCCCGTTCGTTCCTGTACGCCGATATCGACCCGCAATATCAAGACAGGCTGAACCATCTGACGGAAAGGTTAAAGCTGGAGGGATTTGCAGAGGAGGAGATCGGCAGGATCCTTTCAGACAGCAGACTGGAACTCTACCCGGATATTGTGGGGAGAAGCGGCAAAGGACTTGATTATATGAGCAGGAGGTTCGGCCTCCTCACAAAAAGCTCAGTCGAACGCGGGCAAAGGGTATTAAGCGAACACAGGGATGTCCTTGAAGAGATCGAACGGTCATTCGGCGTGGAAAAGGAGGTGGTCGTGGCGATCCTTCGCATAGAGACGAATTTCGGGAGGAACACCGGAAGATATCCCGTGCTTAACAGCCTCCTCACCATGACACTCGTGGAAAACCGGCGCTCAGCATGGGCAGAGGACGAACTGGTAGAATTCCTCCGCATATGCAGGGAACAGAAAAAAGACCCCTTTTCAGTGAAAGGCTCCTGGGCCGGCGCCTTCGGCGTCTGCCAGTTCATTCCTTCTTCATATGTGCGGTTCGCAGTTGACGGGAATGGGGATGGGATCATCGACCTTTTCGACTTCAGGGACGCCTTTGCCAGCATTGCCAATTATCTTAAGGCACACGGCTGGGAGAACGGCAGGCTCGAGGCAATGCGTCAGGCGATATATGCCTACAACCACTGCGAGAGCTACGTCGAGGCGGTGCTTGCCTACGCAAAGGCGACAAAAGAGGTATCCTAAGTTATTACAGATATATTGAACAATGCAGGAGAAAGGCACGGCGCGTTATGGCAAAGCACTCCCATAAGTTTATAGAAACGTTCGACGGTTTTCTGGGATACGGTCTTGACAGGCAATCCGATGAGCATACGGTGCAGGCATACCTGCAGAAATTCTCAGATGACAGGTTGATGGAGACGATCCTGAAGCGGATGACCGATGACGATCTGAAGGAGATATTTGACGTTGTAAGCAAAATGCTGAAGGATCACCTCACTGAGCCCGAATACCATAGATTGTTTTTGAAAGAAGAAGATTGACAAAGTGAATCTAGCAATGCCCCTTTATCCTCTATAAGAGAACAGTCTCCCAAAATAGAAATTATCCCGGTTCCTCTTGACAAAGGTGTAGTTATGAATATATATTCATAATAGAGGTTTAAATGCCACGACCAAAATGTTTCCGGAATATAGGATTTCTTCCCCACGTAACGTATTTCAAGCCGGCGGGCATAAGGATGGGGGAATTGGATGAGGTTATTCTTCAGCACGACGAACTTGAGGCGATCCGGCTAAAGGATCATCTCGGAATATCACAGGAAGAAGCGGCAAAGCAGATGAATGTTTCCCAGCCCACCTTCCACCGGCTTATACTTTCCGCCCACGAGAAGATGGCAGATGCTGTCGTGAACGGAAAGGCGCTGAGGATTGAAGGGGGCAATGTAATGGTCGATAATGCGCAGATACCACCCTGCGGGTGGCGTCAGGTGTGCACGGCGGGTTGGAAAGGAAAATCGGTGTCTCAAAAGGATAGCGCATTACCCGGAGAACAAGGAGGAGCGATGAAGATAGCAATAACAAGTGTTGACGGAACATTGGAAGGAATGGTTGATGAGCGCTTCGGAAGGAGCCGAAAGCTGATCATCTACGACCTGGAGACCAAAGAGCATACGGTGACCGATAACGCTATTAATATGGGCGCGGCGCAGGGCGCAGGGATCCAGAGCGCACAGAACGTGGTAAATGCAGGCGCAAAGGCGGTTGTCAGCGGCCACCTCGGGCCGAATGCCTTTCGCGTGCTTCAGGCGGCGGGCGTTGATGTCTATGTTGTATCCAACATGACTATCGCCCAGGTGATTCAGGCATATGAGCAAGGGAAGCTTGCTAAACTTGCCGGTCCCGATGTGAACGGGCACTGGTAAAAGGTGCGTGAAGGGTAATGAAAGCTGTGAATAATATATCGTTTCTTTAGCCGTCAGCTATCAGCGATCAGCATAAGGCCTTTTTTGTTTTAGCTGACAACTGTGTGCTGACAGCTGCTAGTTTGTTTAATGAGGGGTGACGTAAGCCCCGGTAAATAGTAAAAAAAAGGAGGTATTTGCTATGCCAAGAGGAGATGGAACAGGACCAATGGGACAGGGTCCAATGACAGGGAAAGGTGGAAGAGGCGCCGGCGGAGGCGCAGGAAGAGGAATCGGGGCAGGAGGAGGCGGAAGAGGAAGGATGGGAGGAAAAGGGCTCGGTCCGGCAGGAGAGTGCGTGTGTCCTCAGTGCGGAACGAGGGCGCCACATGAACGGGGAATACCCTGCTACGAGCAGAAATGTCCAAAATGCAGTACGCCTATGACAAGGACATGAAAATGATGCAGGACAGGAATATAGCCTTTGCAAGCGGCAAAGGGGGGACAGGGAAGACCACGATAGCGGTGAATCTTGCTTATTTTCTTTCTTATTCCAGGCAGCAGGTGCAGTACCTGGACTGTGATGTGGAGGAGCCGAACGGACATATATTCCTGAAGCCGAAGATCGATAAAAGCAGGCCGGCAAACGTTCTGGTGCCGGCGATCGATAAGGATAAATGCACCTCCTGCGGAGAATGCAGCGCCCACTGCCAGTTCAATGCCCTTGTTACGCTCCCGAAAGGCGTGCTTCTGTTCCCTGAGCTGTGCCATGGCTGCGGTCTCTGTATACATATATGCCCGGAGAGGGCAATACGGGACGGCGACCGGGAAGTAGGGCTGATAGAGGAGGGAACTGCAGCCGGGGACATCGATTTTATACATGGCGTTCTTAACGTGGGCGAGCCGATGGCTGTTCCTCTTATCCAGGAGGTGAAACGCCACTATAGGGAACATTATATCCGGATCATCGACGCGCCGCCGGGGACATCATGCCCCGTAGTGAAAACGATCTCCGATGCCGATGTGGTTGTCATGGTAACAGAACCAACCCCCTTTGGCCTCCATGACCTGAAGATCGCCGTCTCCATGGCAAAGAGCATGGGAAAACCGATCGGGGTTGTGATCAACCGGCAAAACGGCGAATTCCCACCTCTCGATGCATATCTGTCAAAAAACGATCTGCCTGTGATCATGGCATTGCCCGAAGACAGGGAGATCGCGCGCCATTACTCCATGGGAAAGATTTTTTTGAAGGAGCTCCCTGGCTATATCGATCGGTTTATGGAGCTTGCCTTTAATATCGGCAGATTAGCAGGTATCAGGAAGGAGACAAGGCAGGTAAAGGAATGGTAGGGATAAAAGAGATGGTTGTTGTAAGCGGCAAAGGGGGAACAGGAAAGACCTCCATCGCAGGAGCGCTTTCTTTTCTGTTCCGCAATAAGGTGGTGGCCGATTGCGATGTGGATGCCGCTAATCTTCATATGATCCTCCGGCTCGACGAGGTATTGGCTACAAAGGAGTTTTTCGGGGGAAAGAAGGCAAAGATAGATCCTGAGCGCTGTACCGATTGCGGCAAATGCAGGGATGTCTGTTTATACGACGCGGTATCTGAAGATTTTGTGATAGATACTGTCTCCTGCGAGGGATGCGGAGCCTGTTATTTTCTCTGCCCTGCAGGGGCGGTAGATTTTGATGAGAGGCTTTCCGGGTATTGCTATGTCTGCAGCACTGAAGATAACGGCCGGTTCATCTTTGCTGAAATGCTCCCCGGAGAAGAGAACTCGGGAAAGCTTGTTACCATGGTGAGAAATGAGGCACGTGAAGAGGCGAAGAAGGCAGGGAATGAACTGATTCTGATCGATGGTCCGCCGGGGATAGGCTGCCCCGTCATCTCTTCACTTACAGGGACGCATCTGGCGGTGATAGTGACGGAACCGACTCCGACGGGGGCGCACGATCTGAAACGTATCGTTGAGTTAACGAAGCACTTCCAGATCAGGACCGCAGTGGCGGTAAACAAAAGCGATATCAACGCCTCCTATGTCAGGGAAGCGCAGCAGTTCTGCAAGGACAATGGCCTTGTCTATCTCGGTGAGATCCCCTACGAACCGAAGATAACGGAGGCACAGAAAGAAGCAAAAACCATCCTTGATATTGCCCCCGATTGCGTTGCAAGCGGGGCGATACGGGGAATACACGCAAAATTACAATCAATTCTGGAGGAACTATGAGCAACGAGAAGTCAAACGATGAAATGGCACTACAAAAGAAGCTTGAGAGGATCAAACACGTATTTATTATCCTTTCAGGTAAAGGCGGAGTGGGAAAAAGCACGGTGGCAGTCAACCTCGCCCTGAGCCTTTCTTTGCGGGGTTTTCGTACCGGGATACTGGACGTGGACATACACGGCCCGAGCGTGCCGAAGCTTCTTGGCCTTATCGGTAAAAGGGTCGGCGTATACAACGACGAGATTATGCCGATAGAACTGCATGCAAACTTGAAAGTTGTCTCTATGGGGTTGCTGCTCGATGGGAATGAACAGGCTGTTATCTGGAGGGGCCCGCTCAAGGCCAATGTGATACGGGAGTTTGTCCAGAACGTTGCCTGGGGCGACCTGGATTGTCTTGTTGTCGATTGCCCTCCCGGGACAGGCGACGAGCCCCTTTCGGTCGCTCAGCTCCTTGGCGCAAAGGGCGGCGCGGTCATCGTCACGACGCCGCAGCAGGTTGCTACGATCGACGTGGAAAAATGCATCACCTTCTGCAGGCAGCTCAACCTCCCCATCGTGGGCGTTATAGAGAATATGAGCGGCTTTGTCTGCCCCCACTGCGGCAAAGAGGTGGATATATTCTCTACCGGCGGAGGTGTAAAACTGGCAGAGAATTATGGGGTACCGTTTTTGGGAACCATCCCCCTTGACCCTGATATTGTAAAGAGCGGCGATGAAGAGCGGCCTTACATGTATTTCTACTCAAAGACAAAAACAGCGGAAAGGTTTGATGAGATCGTAGACAAGATTACGAATTTTGAAAAGGCCTGTCCTGAAGTTGTCCAGAAGGATGCTGCCGACAGGTTCGTTGCGGATCCTCGTCCCCAGGATCAGGCTAATAACAAGGAGGTTGCAATGAAATTTGCCATACCTACCTATCAGGGAAAATTATGCGCCCATTTCGGCCATTGCGAGGCATTCGCGCTCATCGATACGGACAGCGAAGGCAAGGTAATGAACGAGAACTACGTCACCCCGCCTCCCCACGAGCCGGGAGTGCTGCCTGCATGGCTTTCCCAGCAGGGCGTCAACTGCATCATAGCCGGCGGCATGGGCAGCCGCGCCCAGCAGCTTTTTGCACAACAGGGCGTCAGCGTCGTTACCGGAGCGCAGGGAGAATACCCCAGGGAGATTGTAGAGCAGTACCTGAAAGGAATATTGCAGACAGGCGCGAACACGTGCGACCATTAAACCCGGATACGTTATGTGGAGCATCGGCGCCAGGCTTTCTCCGCAAACATGCTCCATCAATAGATCCCCTGAAGCTGCGCTTCGGGGTAACAATGTTCCCTCTTCCCTCGCGGGAGAGGGTCGAGGAGTCATTGCGGGAGTCAAGATGGTTGGGCGCAACCTCTCCCCTCGCGGGAGAATGCCACAGCAATATAGTTCCCTCTCCCCCTCGCGGGAGAATGCCACAGCAACAATGTCCCCTCTCCCCCTCGCGGGAGAATGCCACAGCAACAATGTCCCCTCTCCCCCTCGCGGGAGAGGGTCAGGGTGAGGGGGGAAATGACACGACCGAGCTTCCTTACCTCACGACGGTTTGCTGTTCGGATGAAGGGAGGTATATAAATGCCTACCAATGAACATCAAAACAAAGGGGTCTTGACCCCATCGGAAGTTGAAAGGCTGGTCGTTACCGTCGTGACGGACAACTATTACGACTCGTTAAGGGCCGATCCGCCGTCAGGCAAGCGATGGAAGGTTTCTCCCGGCGCCTCTATCCACGCGGAACACGGCCTCTCCTATCATATAGAGGCCGTGGTGAACGGGAAATCGCACTTTTTGATGTTCGATTACGGCCTTGATCCCGCGGGTGTTCTCAATAACATAGGGCTGCTCGGGATAGACCTGAGGAAGGTCAACGCATTCGGCTTGAGCCACGGCCATTTTGACCATTGGAGCGGCCTGATGAAGATACTGGAACAGGGTGTTTCGGGTACGCCGCTCTACGTCGGCGAAGGGGCGTTTGTTCACAGGTACTCTTTGCGGCCGGGGACCCAGGACTTGAGAGATATGGGACAACTGGAGAGAGATGCCATAGAGAGACAGGGCATCGCGAGAATAATAGAGGTAAGGGAGCCTGTCGAGGTAGTACCCGGCTGTTATATGACCGGAAATATCGGAAAGATAACAGAATATGAAAAGGGGTCCCCTGGCAGGTTTTTCAAAGGGGACACAACGCTTGAGGAAGATAACCTTTCCGGGGAACAAGCTATCGCGTGCAATGTCAAAAATAAGGGGCTCGTCGTTATCTCGGGCTGCGCCCATGCGGGCATTATCAATACGGTGAGGCACGCACAAAAGATGATGGGAATCGATAAGGTCCACGTGGTGATAGGAGGGTTCCACCTGGTCAATGCCTCTCAGGAGGTAATAGATAAGACGGTGGACGATATGGAGGCGATAGCCCCTGATTATGTTATCCCTGCGCATTGTACAGGTTTCGAGGCGATCCTGTCGTTCGCAAAAAGGATGCTTCGTCAGTTCATCCTCAACACAGCGGGAACGCAATATTTGTTTGGAGAAGAGACGCAAGGATGTCCATGACCCAAGGTCGATCCCCGTTCATTGAAACTGCCGAATTAACGAAAAGATTCGGTACGATCACTGCGGTGGACAATATGTCCTTTAAGGTGGATCAGGGAGAATTTTTCGGTTTTCTCGGCCCCAACGGAGCAGGCAAGACCACTACGATAAATCTGCTCACAGGGCTTGCGAGGCCGGATTCGGGGACCATCAGGATCGCGGGCTTCGAATGCACAAACGATACAAAAGCTGCGCAGCATCTCATCGGGGTTGTCCCCGATGAGAGCAACCTCTATCCTGAACTGTCAGGTTTTGACAACCTCTGTTTTTGTGCAGCGCTCTACGGCATGCCGAAGAAGGTGCGCCGGACCAGGGCGCGGGAACTGCTGGAGGTCTTTGGCCTTTCAGAAGCAGCGGACAGAAAATTTGCCGGCTACTCAAAGGGTATGAAGCGGAAACTTACGATAGCCGCCGGGATCATTCACGACCCGCCGGTTCTGTTCCTTGACGAGCCGACCACTGGCATCGATGTTGCTGGCGCACGGAGCATCAGACAGCTCATAAAGGATCTTCACCGTGCAGGAACGACAATCTTTCTCACAACGCACTACATCGAAGAGGCTGAAAGGCTCTGCGACCGGATAGCCTTCATCGTGCGCGGACGAATAGTCGGGGCCGATACGGTCGAGAACCTGCTGCGGCCCGCACAAGGCAGGCACGTGATGCTGGCTACGGTCTCGCGTTCCGACCAGCTCCTGCGCGAAAATCTTGCCGCAGCCTTTCCTGATTGTGCGCTGCAGGATCTTTCCGGCGGGCGGTTCCGCATTGAGTCGGCAGAACCAATTCGCATAGGCATGCTGGTCAGGTTTTTTGAGGAGCACGATGTCGAGCTATTGGAAGCGCGGCATATCCATCCATCGCTGGAAGATGTTTTCGTCCGGATCACCGGCATTGAAGCGGATCTAATGAAGAAAGAGAAGGAGAAGACGGGGGGAGGGGCATGAAACGGTGGATCGCCTTCTGGAATATCCTCCTTAAAGACATGCGGGCCTATTATCTTAAGCCCCCGAACGTAAGCTGGGGATTGATCTTTCCTTTGGCGTGGACGGGGATGTTTTTCATAAAGTCAGGACGGGGGATTGAAAGCGTACTCTCATTGCTTCCCGGTGTGATAGCGATCTCTATCCTCTTCGGGACCACTTCTATGCTGTCGGTTACGGTGACATTCGAGAAAAAGGGCCGCTCATTCGACCGTCTGTTGCTTGCGCCTATTCCGGTATGGCTTCTCATGCTGGCCAAGACAGCAGGCGCGATCTTATTCGGTATGGCGAATGCCTTTGTTCCGGTGGTCCTGGCGTTGTTCCTTGGCGATCTTTCACGGGTTGACTGGGCGTTAGCGTTGCCTGCCGTGCTGATGATCGCCATCGTCTCGACGTTTCTTGGCCTTTTCGTTGCCGTTTCGGTAAGCGAGGTTTTCGAAGCCCAGACGTTTTCCAACTTCTTCCGGTTTCCCATGATATTTCTCTGCGGCCTCTTCTTTCCCGTTGATGCGCTGCCCCTATTCCTCCGTCCGCTCTCCTATTTGCTCCCTTTGACATATGGCGTTGATATTCTTCATGGTGCGATATACGGACGGAACATGATGTCCCTGGGCGTGGATTTTCTGGCCATAGCCATTTTTTGCGTTGCGCTCTTTTATTTTAGTTTGAGAAATCTTTATAAAAAATGGATTATTTAAGGGGTGTTATAGAGAATGAATATCTATAAAGTCATCGGCGAATATCTGGAAAGGGGTACGGGCGGGGTACTGGCCACTGTGATCAGGAGGACGGGATCTGCGCCGAGGGATACAGGGGCAAAGATGTTCGTCGGGGAAGACGGCAAGACCTTCGGGACTGTGGGCGGAGGGCGCCTGGAATCAGAAGGATACAGGGAGGCCCTTGCAATAATGAACAAAGGGGCTACGAAGGTGTTCAGCATAGGGATGGATGCTGAAAGGGTTGAGGAGAAGGACATGCTCTGCGGCGGCAACGTTGAGGTGCTTTTGGAACCGGTAACGGTGAAACACCTCAACGTATACAGGCGCATCGAGGATTGCCTGAAAAACAGGGAGAAAGGGGTCGTAGTAACGAATTTCAGGGAGGGCGCCTTTGCCAAGACAGTGATCGACAAGGAGCTGAACGTTGTCGGGGACCCGCTGGACAGTGAAACAATCGAGAAACATAAAGATCTGTTTTACGGAAACCAGCCCGTGCTTCTGGACGGGTTGTTTGTGGATCCCATACAGATATCCTTCCCGCTTTACATCTTCGGCGCAGGGCATGTGGCGCAATCTCTTTCAAAGATAGCAAGGATCGCAGGTTTTCACATCACCGTTATAGACGACAGGGAAGAGTTTGCGAACAAAGAAAGGTTTCCCGACGCAAATACGATCATAGTCGGAGATTTTCAGGATGCCTTCAATTACCTGGATTTTACCGGCAACGAGTATGTTGTGATCATCACGAGAGGCCACCAGCTCGATGCGGAGGCGCTTGTGGAATCTATGAAAAGGGATGCCAAGTATGTGGGTATGATAGGCAGCAAAAGAAAGGTAAAGATCATACTTGACCATATGAGAAAGAGCGGTTTTAATGAAGGGGCCATCGGCAGGATCCGTGCGCCGATAGGGATTTCCATCAACGCAGAGACGCCGGAGGAGATAGCGATCAGCATAGCGGCAGAACTTGTGTCTGTAAAGAACGCAAAATAGATTATTGTCCGCAGGAAAAGGGGTTTTATAATGGAGATTCTTGAAAAGATCATCAGCCGGATCAATACTGATGCCCAGGTAAAAGAGGTCAGGAGGGGGATCTTCTGGACCGCAGTGGTGAGCAGGTTCTGCGGGCTTTCATCTACCATGCTGAAGGATTGCTGCACGAATGAAGAGATTGACGGGAGCACCCCCGCACAGTTGACGGAAATGTCTGCCCTCAGTCTTGCCCGGTTTGCGCTTTCTGATGATATATCGAAGGCTTCGTTGGGGCTCGCGGCGATAAATTCCCTCACAGAGATCGACGAGTCGAAGTGCGTAGAGGTCAATGCGGGGAGCCTGCTGCTGCAAAAGGGGGCCGGCAAAAACGTTTCTGTTATCGGCCATTTTCCCTTTACGAATGACTTGAAAAAGGTGACCAAAAATCTCTGGGTCATCGAAAAAAGGCAGAGGCCGGGCGACTATCCGGAGGATAATGCAGGGCAGTACCTTCCTCAATCGGACATAGTAGCCATCTCGAGCACGACCCTCATAAACCACACCTTGCCGGAACTGCTCAGATTATGCCCCGAAAAGAGCGTGAAGATGCTACTTGGGCCGACAACCCCTATGAGCACGGTATTGTTTGATTACGGGGTTGAAGTTGTCTCTGGGAGTAGGGTTACAGATGATAAAGTAGCGCTTAAGCATATAAGCGAGGGGGCCAACTTCAGGCAGTTAAAGAGGACAGGGGCAATAAAACTGATAACCATGATGAGAACCCGTGAACATCTGGTATAATATACTCAGCATACTATAAGGAGGGAATGACAGGCCATGCATGTATACAGCGATAAAGTTATCCAGCATTTTAAAGACCCGAAAAACGTGGGCGTCATAGAGGATGCGAGCGGAGTGGGTGAGATCGGCGATCCCAATTGTGGTGATTTCCTGAGGGTCTTTATCAAGGTCGAAAAGGATATCGTTGCTGATGTAAAATATCAGATAAGAGGCTGTCCCGCTTCCATAGCATGCGCAAGCGCCATGACGGAGCTTATAATAGGAAAAAACCTGGATGATGCGATGATGCTTACTGAGGATGATATAATAGCCGCGCTGGACGGATTGCCGGAATTCAAGATCCACTGCTCTGCCCTGGGGGCGGCTGGCCTACAGAAGGCAATCATAGATTATTTCGAGAAGTACGTGCACAGAAAGAAAAGATAGGAGGCCGTTATGAAAAAACACCTGGTGTTGGCCCTGTTTTTGATAATGCTTTGCACTCCTTTGATTCTTCATTCGGAAGATCTCCCTGCATTAGTATCGGCGTCGTGGCTCAACGAGAATCTTGGGAAGCCGAACGTGCTCGTGCTTGACGTAAGAAAGGTTGAGGATTACAGGGCCGGCCATGTCCCCGGTGCGTTGAGCCTTACCTATGCGGCGTGGCGCACGATGGGCGAGAGCCTTGATTGCCAGCTTCCTTACAGGGACGAACTCACGGATACGATCTGCTCCTCCGGCATAAGCGCCGACACGTACGTGGTGATTGTAAGCAACACAGATACGCACCGGCAGCTCGTAAACGCAACCCGTGTTGCATGGACGCTGAAATATGCGGGGGTGAAGCGCCCCGCCATCCTTGATGGTGGCTACAAAAAGTGGGTGGAGAAGAATTATCCTGTATCAAAGGACTGGGTCAAACGGCCGAAGAGCAGATATAAGTGCAAATGGAATGAAGACGTGCTTGCGACGAAAGAATACGTCTCGTCCAACTTCAAGAAATTGGCCATCGTCGATACAAGAACCGAACAACTATTCAAAGGGGAAGCGCAGGATCCGATGCTGAAAAGGAAAGGGCACATCCCCGGCGCGATCAATCTCCCTTTCTCTCTTGTCTTTCACAAGGACGGGACCTTTACAAACCCTGATGTGCTCAGGTACATTGCCTTGCACAGCGTCGGCGATGACCCCGGCAAGCGGATCGTGGTCCTCTGCTGCAACGGGCAGTTCGCCTCTTCCTGGTGGTTTGCGTTCAGCGAAATACTCGGGTACAGGGATGTGAGGATCTACGACGGCTCTATGGAAGAATGGTGCAGGGACGTAGACGCCCCGCTTGTAGAAGGAGCGGAGGGAAAATAGAATGGGTGCAATGAAAAGATTTAAATATATCTACGGGCCTGTCCCCTCATGGAGGATTGGGAGCTCTCTGGGCATTGACCTGCTTTCTCAAACAGAAAAGATATGCAGCTTTGACTGTATCTATTGCCAGATTGGGAAGACAAAAAACTATTCTCTCTCAAGGGAAAAATATGTAGATGCCGAAGAAGTTATGAAGGAGCTTGCGATGCTGCCCCCGGATGTACAGATAGATTATCTGACCTTCTCGGGCCGCGGAGAGCCGACGTTGGCGGCGAATCTGGGCAACGCGATAACCGCTGCGAGAAGAACGCGCAAAGAGCCGATAGCGGTCATCACAAACTCGTCGATAATAGACCGTGAAGACGTCAGGCAAGAACTTGCGCTGGCAGATTATGTGATCGCAAAGCTTGATGCGCCAATTCAGGGGGTTTTCGAGGTGATCAACCGCCCTGGCGGGACGATCAGGTTTCAAGGAGTCCTTGATGGTATAAAAAAATTCAGAAGAGGGTATAAAGGAAAATTGGCCTTGCAGCTTATGTTTACGAAGGAAAATGAAGGCCATGCAGGAGAGCTGGCGCGTATCGTCCGGGATATCGGCCCTGACGAAGTCCAGCTGAACACCCCTTTGCGGCAATCCCCGGTTCAGCCGCTCCCGGAAGAAGGATTGTCGGCGATACAGGAATTGTTCAGCGGTCTCCCGGTGATATCCGTATACAGGAGCCACAAGATATCCGTAAAGCCTTTAAGCGACCCCGATACGTTGATAAGGAGAGGGAAGACGTGAAACGGCCCGCAAGAAGCAGGATGCCGGATGCCGAGTTGGGCCTTCCTGTAACAAGCCGTCGAGATGGAATGGAGGTGGCGTTATTGGACAATATGTCGGGACATCCCGACATGTCGAGGTATATCGATGCAGGATACGATGTAGTGACTTTTTAGTGAAAGGAGGTTTGTCTATGGCGGAACAGAAGGAGTCATGTGTAAAAGCGGCAAAGGGGCCTGTCGGGATGCCGCCCGCGGAAGCTCCGGTATCAGCAGGAACAAGTCAACAAAAGGAGGTAATTATGACAGCAAGAGTAGGGAAGCCGGCGCCGGACTTTGAGGCGAATGCTTTTGCAGACGGTGTCTTCAAGAACATCTCGCTCTCGGAATTTAAAGGCCAGTGGGTGGTGCTCTGCTTCTATCCCGGCGATTTCACCTTTGTCTGACCAACCGAATTGTCGGCGGTCGCCGTCAAACACGAAGAGATAAAGGCCCTCGGGGTGCAGGTTCTTGCAATGAGCACGGACAGCCGTTTTGTCCACAAGATATGGCAGGAGACCGAGCTTTCGAAGATGGCCAAGGGTGGGATTCCCTTTCCTATGCTCTCTGACGCAGGAGGCCTCATAGGCAGGGTCTATGGCGTCTACGATGAAGAGGCAGGGGTGGATATCCGGGGCCGCTTCATCATCGACCCCGATGGGATCATTCAGGCCATGGAGGTTCTCACGCCCCCGGTAGGCCGTAATATCGTAGAGTTCATCAGGCAGGTAAAGGCATTTCAGCATGTTCGGGCAACGGGCGAGGCAACCCCTTCCGGGTGGCAGCCGGGCAGGGTAACGCTTTCACCAAGCCCCGAACTTGTAGGAAACGTCTGGAAGGTCTGGAAGCCGAGAATGGCCTTCTAAGAACCCCTGCAATGATTTGCAGTGTTTTTACAGCAGTCCCTTTACCTGAAAGGGACTGCTGTTTCTACGCAATTTCTCCGCAAACTGTCTGGAAAGGCGGATGTATAAGGAGAGAGAATGTATGAATTGAAATTTGATCCGGAATTGTGCCTTCATTGTACCACCCAGGCATGCCTCACTAGATGTCAATATATGGAGATCGACGGTGAGACCGCACAAAAAGAGATCCTGAAGATAGCCCGCGGAGAAGACTCCTTCGTGCTTCACGAATGCGCAACCTGCTATGCCTGCGAAGAGTACTGCACATTCGGGAACCATCCATACTATCTTATCGCAGAGAAGCAGGAATTGCTTGGCATCTCCCCGGTGCCGAGGCCGCTTATACAGCGGGCGGTCAATCTCGGGATCCCTTTCAGGGGTCAGCCGGAGATCAAGGAGATAAACGGACCGGTACTGAATATCGCCGCCTTTTCAGAGCTCACCTATCTTATACAGGGAAAACTCTTTGATGGGGTTACTCCGATATCGACGGATGAGCGCAAGATGTTCCACTATTTTTGCCAGCTCATGTATCTTCATTACGGAAGGGACTCTGTCATTAAAGAAAGGCTGCCCCGCATCATTGAGACCATAGCGAAACACAAGCCAACGGAGGTTGTATGTTTTCATGATGAGTGTTACGGCGCCTACACGTCCTATTGCAAGGCCCACGGGATCGACGTGCCCTTCAGACCCGTCCACTTCTACGAGTACCTATACAACCGTCTTGTTGAGCTCAAGGAGATGATACGGCCTGTGAATCTGAAAGTAGCCTACCAGCGCCCCTGCTCCTCCCGACTCTCTCCGGACAAGCACCTCTTCGTCGGCCGCATCTTTGATCTTATCGGCGCGGAGAGCGTAAAGCGGGAGTTCGTTGACGAGAATGCTCTCTGCTGCGCAGGCGCCATTGAGGGACAGAAGCGCGAGGGCAGCCGGAAGGGGGCCGCAATGCAGCAGCAGAAAAACGTAGAGGATATGAAAAGGGCCGGGGCCGAGGTATGCGTGTTCAACTGCCCGGCGTGCTTCCAGACCTTGGGAGGAACGGTCGCCCGCAATGGCATAAAACCTGTTCATATGAGCGATCTCTGCCGGCTTGCAATCGGCGAGATCCCTGCAGGGTGGAGGTGACCTGATGGATTCCATATACCAATCGCTGGCTGCCATCGTTGATGCCGAACATGTTTCCGACCGTCCGGAGGAGCTTTACATCTATTCATTCGACCTGGGGACCGCAGAGCCTCATAGGCCTGATTATGTGGTTTCGCCGGAAACGACGGTACAGGTGCAGGAGATAGTGAGGCTTGCCAACAGGGAGAACATCCCCGTCGTGCCGCTGGGCGGGGGGATGTCACTGGCCGGGCTGGCGGTGCCCTTGAGGGGCGGCATCCTCCTTGACCTCAAACGCATGGACCGCATCATCGAGGTGAACGAGAAGGCGCGGTATGCCGTTCTGGAATGCGGCGTCTCCCAGGGGCAGCTGACCTCTTACCTGGAAAGGCACCATCCTCATCTTACCCACTCCGAACCCGGGGCGCCTCCCGCAGCAACCATTGTTGGAAATGTTGTTATTCATGGCCAGGGCGATCTCGCCCATCCTTATGGCTTCAACTCTGATATGGTTAACGGCCTCGAGGTAGTTCTTCCCACCGGGGAGGTCTGTAGTTTCGGCTCCTGTGCCGTCGGGGCGAGCTGGTTCACGAACCATCCCATGCCAGATGTGGGGTTGTTCCTGGGGTGGTGCGGCACCACGGGAATCATCACCAAGCTGTCCATTCGTCTCCTGCCGGCAAAACGCATACGGGGGATAGGCCGGTTTGTTGTGGATGACGAAGGGCTTGTCCCCGAGATCTTCTACAAACTCACGCATACGCAGATGGCGGAAGATATCATCGCCTTCAGCAGCGCCATCCCCCCCTTTGCAAGCAAGCTCCAGCACTTCACTGTTAATATTGCGGCCGATTCCGAAAAAGAGCTTGAGCTGAAGCAGCAGATCATCTGGGACGATACGCTCGGCGAATACATAAAAAGGGGGGACGGGGCGTACCTTGGTTTTACAAGGAGCCTGGAGCGCCCGCAGATATCCAAGACCTCAGACTATAAGAAGGGCGGGGGGTTCGAATATGTGGGCAGCATCATGCCCATAGAGAAATACCCCGAGTGCTACCGGAGAGGCCGTGAGATCTCGGAGAGGCACGATATCCCCTATACGGTTACGGGCCGGTGCATCGGCGCGGCACACTCAATGATGTTCGCCTGGACCTACGCCTTCAACCGGGCCGACCCAAAGACCATCGAAGGGGCAAGGAACGCGCTCCATGAGACGGACAGGCTTGTTCTGGAGCTTGGAGGGGTCATCTGGAAGCCGGGTACCTTTGGTCAAAAACTTGTACTGGAAAGGCTTGACCCTAACACGCGGGACCTGATGAAAAAGATAAAAGGACTTCTTGATCCAAAGGGAATTATGAACCCCGGCAACTGGGAGATACCATAATGGCGCTGAAAGATTTTGCATACGGGGATACGATTCACCGCTGTTTCAGGTGCGGCTACTGTAAATTTCCTGCCAACTGGGTAGATGTCAACAACTGCCCGCCCTATGCCCGTTTCAGGATGGAGACCTACTCCTGCGGAGGCAGGCTGTGGCTGTCAAGGGCGTGGCTCAACGGGCAGATCGACTGGACAGAGCATCTTGCAGAGGTGCTTTATTCCTGCACCACCTGCAGGAACTGCGAGGTCAAATGCCCCCTCCGTTTTAATGTTGACATCGTGAACATGGTTGTTGCAGCACGGGGAGAAATGGTAGAGGCGGGAAGGCTGCCGGCGGCAGTGAAGAACTTTCTGCAGAACGTAGAGCTCTATGGAAATCCTTACGGGACAGGACGGAGCAGCCGCGGCGCCTGGGCGGAAGGGACAGAGATAGAACGGTACAACGGCCATGAGTACCTTTTCTACGTGGGATGCACGGGCTCTTACGATGCCCGGGCGAGGCGGTCGGCACTGGCGCTGTCGCAGATACTTCGCAGGGCAGGGGTCTCCTTCGGCGTCCTCGGGAACGAGGAGAACTGCGACGGGAACGAGGTGCACAAGCTTGGCGAACAGGGGTTGTTTGAGGTCCTGGCTCAGGATAATATTACGAGGTTCAAAGGGCTTGGCGTGAAAAAGATCATTACCCTCTCCCCTCACGCCTTCAATGCATTCAAAAACCATTATCCGGCATATGGGGGAGATTTTTCTATTTTTCATTACACGCACGTTATCAACGGCCTGCTCAAGGCCGGGAGGATTCGATTTTCAGATAATATGCATGTCAGAGTCGCCTACCATGATCCCTGTTTTCTCGGGCGCTGGAATAACGAGTACGAGGCGCCGAGGGAAATCCTGAAGGCAATCCCCGGAGTGGATCTTGTTGAAATGGAGAAAAACAGAGAAAGCGCGCTCTGCTGCGGCGGCGGCGGTGGAAATTTCCAGATAGACCTCCTGGGCGGAAGCGAGAACAGCCCGGCAAGGCGCAGGATAAGGGAGGCGCTCAAGGCAGGCGCCACGGTGCTTGCCGTTGCCTGTCCCAAGTGCCTCATCATGTTTGAAGATGCCGTCAAATCTGAGGGGGTTGAAGAGAATCTGTCGGTGCTGGATATCTCTGAGATAGCGGCAAAGGCATGGGGGATGATAGGCCATTCACAGTGAAAGATATCTTATATGGCTAAGATACTTGTTGCATACCACTCCCAGTCGGGGAATACAGAAAGGCTTGCGCGGTCTGTCGCTCAGGGGGTTATGAGCACAGAAAATGCTCATGCAGTTTTCAAGCGTGCCGCAGATACCACTGCCCGGGACATAAAGGACTGCGATGCTTTGGTGATCTGCTCACCTGAGTACTTCGGCTATATGGCAGGGGCGATAAAGGACCTTTTCGACAGAACCTACGAAGAACTGAAAGAGGACCCGGCGACCAAGAAGAAGCCTTTCTGTATCGTCATCAGTGCAGGGAATGATGGAAGCGGCGCCTTGGCGCATATCGAGAGGATATGTAAGGGGTATCGCTTCAAAAGGGTCCAGCACCCCGTCGTCTGCAAGGGCCAGGTAACGGAAGAGATGCTGGCTCAATGCCTTGAGCTTGGCAAAACAGTTGCCGAGGGCGTCAACGCAGGGATATTCTAACCCGGGTTTTCCCCTCCTTCGCAGTGCAATTGCATGCCTCAGTATAAAAAATAATCTCAATAAAAATTTTTCTTGACAGCGTAAAAGAGATTACTATAGTATTTTGGTATTATGGATAGTCCAATAGACCTATATACCCCCCCCGCAGCATGCTTCGGGGTGGTTCATTGCGGCGATACCAGATACGACGATGTCGATTGGCTTTAAGGTGTACATTTTTGAGCGGTCAGGAGGATTAATATGAACTGGGAAGACGTGGTAAGGGAGTCCGGAAAGCCTATGGAATGGCCTTATCCTGTGAGGTATGGCGTGGTAAACGACGTGGATGTGGACGTGGTTGTTCTCGGAGGAGGGCCCGGCGGCTGTATGGCTGCAATAAGCGCGGCAAAAAAGGGCTGCACCGTCGCGCTTCTGGACAAGGCGTACCCGAAGAGGTCCGGCGGCGGTTCAGGGTTCGACCACTGGCTCAATACCCCTAACCCTGCCTCGAGCATTACGCCTGAGGATTGTGTGGAATGGGAGGCGGTCACCTACAAAGGATACTCAAATTCCCTCTCGCGGTATATAGCGGCCAGAGAGGCCTACGATACGCTCATTGAAATCGAAAAGATGGGCGCGAAGATCAGAGATCTTGAAGACGAGTTCAAGGGCGCCCCCTTCAGGGACGAGAAGACGAAATTCCTGTTCTGCTACGATTATGAGAACAGGTTTCAGTTCCGCGTCTGGGGGGCTACCTTCAAGCCGGCCATGTTCAACGAATGCCTGCGGCTGGGCGTGAAGGTCTTTGACAGGGTGGTGGCAACAAGCCTGCTGACGGAAGGAGGAAGACAGGGCGCCAGGGTGGTAGGCGCTACAGGAATAAATATGCGAACCGGCGAGCTCTATGTCTTTCGGGCAAAGGCAACGATCAACGCCATGTCGTGTCACCAGACTAGCTGGCGTTTTTCCACGGAGTCTATTGGTCTTGACATGTTCAAGCCCAATATCACCGGCGACGGTCCTGCCATCATGTGGCGGGCAGGCGTCGAGCTCGCCCAGATGGAGCGAAGCAGGGCGGCTGTTCCACCGGGGTATGAGTATCCATCCTACGGGACGGGCAACTGGTGGAACACGTGGCATCCTGCGACCATGGTTGATGCCAACGGTAAGGAGGTTCCCTATGTGGATGCCAAAGGCAACACGGTCCCGGTGGAAGAGCGATGCAAGCCGAAGCCGGGCCAGAAATTCATCGCCGAACGCTCACGGGATCCGAGGTACAGCAAGCCCGCCATGCCCTCTGACCTTGCAGAGCGCATCCGCAAAGGGGAGTTTGTCCTGCCCCTCTATGCCGACCTCACTTCCATGCCGTGGTATGAAAGAAAGGCGATCTGGGGCATCATGGTGGGAAACGAAGGGAGGACAAAGATCCCTGTGCTGGTCAATTATGAGGCTGCAGGGTTCAATTCGGCCCGGGATATGCTCCAGAATTATTTCACTGTGAGCGGTGAGCCCTATCCGAGCATGGATGCAACCCTCGCGCTTGGGCCGTACCGGATGGAGGCCTTCGGAAATGGAGGCGAAGTCGTCGTAGACTGGGATCTCAGAACCAACCTTGAGGGTCTCTATGCGGTAGGGGACGCCATCTTGGCAGGAAACTACTATTACCACGCCTGTGCCACTGGACGTTATGCCGGCAGGAAGGCGGCAGAGTATGCTGCGAAGCTGAGCGGCGCTCCGTTAATTGACGGCGCACAGGTAGAGAACGAGAAGGCAAGGGTTTACGCCCCGACAAAGAGAAGGCCGGGAAAGGACTGGATAGACTGGAAGGAGCTGCGTTTTGCCGGCGCCAGGGCCATGCAGAACTACTGCGGAGGGCTGCGGAACGAAGGCCTCATGAAGACGGGGCTCAAGTGGGTCCGTGATATCAAGGAAGAGCACTACCCTGAGGCATACGCAAGCAACCCCCACATCCTGCTCCGAGTTCTCGAGACCTACAATATTCTTACTGTGGATGAGGTCATCCTTCAGGCCTGTATGGCCCGGAAGGCAAGCAGCGAGGTGCTTGGGCACTTCAGACAGGACTACCCTGAGATCGACCCGCCGGAGTGGCGCAAATGGGTTACCATAAAACAGGCGGGCGGGGAGACAAAGATCGGGGAACTGCCGCTCGATTTTCACGGCGATCTGGCCGGGAACTATGAAGCGCACAACCCGGACTACAAGGGATACCTGAAAAAGAAGAGATCGTAACGGACCGAGGAGGAAAAGATAATGAAAAAAAGAGAAACCCAGATAGATGATCCAGGGCAGAGGTGTTATGCTTTTCCCAATAAACCGACTCCAAGCATGCCTGTTGTCATAGATGAGACAAAATGTACGGGTTGCAACAAGTGCGTAAACATATGCACCACCGACGTCCTGGTTGAGAACCCGGAGAAAGGCAAACCCCCCATCATCCTGTACCCGGAGGAGTGCTGGTATGCCGGCTGCTGCGTGGGGGAATGCCCGGTGCCGGGCGCTCTTACCATGAGGCATCCGTTGATGATGCGGGTCCATTACAAGAATAAAGAGACCGGTGAGATCAAAAGGGTATGAAAGAGAAATGGCGCGATCCTTTGTTGAGCCGGGGGAAAGGAGGTATCTATGGGTATCACCATGGAAGAGGCTCGTGAAATAATAGAAGATGTATTTGATTTCGATCATGTAGGCGATGCTATGTCTGCGGTACGCTGCGACCTTGAGTCGGGTAAGACCCGGGAACATCTTGCGAGTGAACTGGCAAGGTGTGCTGTAGAGGAATCAGGAGACGGTTCTCCCGAGAGCCTGGAAGTCTTCAGGGCTGCGGCGCAAAGCCGTGTTGAACAGTTTGTAAAGGGGGCGAAGTACTCCCAGTCGGGATGCAGTAAGCTTTCGTGAAGCAGGGGACGTGACGATGAAGCTGGTGATCATAGGCGGGGTTGCGGGAGGAGCTACGGCTGCAGCCAGGGCGCGTCGCATGGACGAACATGCGGAGATCGTCCTTTTCGAAAGGGGAGAACATATTTCCTTTGCAAACTGCGGCCTCCCCTATTATATCGGCGGGGTAATAGAAGAGCGGAACAACCTGCTTGTCACCACTGCCGAAGACTTCAGGAACCGTTATCGAATAGACGTGAGGGTGTTATCCGAGGTCGTTTTCATAGACAGAAAAAGGAAGGAGGTCGAGGTCAAAAACCTCCTGACAGGCGATACACGCCGGGAAGGATATGACAAGATGATCCTCTCTCCCGGTGCAGAACCTGCAAGGCCGGCAATAGAGGGCATGGAGCTGAAAAATGTTTTCACCTTAAGAAACATCCCTGACGCAGACCGGATTAAGGCCATTGCCGAAGAGAAGAGACCCTGTTCAGCCGTCATTGTGGGAGCTGGCTATATCGGCCTCGAAATGGCGGAAAATCTTGCCTTGAAAGGCATAAAGGTGACGATCCTGGAGAAGCTTGACCAGATCCTGGAGAAGCTTGACCCGGAGATGGCGGCCATTATTTCGGGGCACTTGCAAGGAAAGGGCGTGGCTTGCCGATTGGGATCGGGCGTCAACAGGTTGGTCCGGCAGGGAGAATCGATCAATGTTTTTACCGGCAGCGGAGAAGAGATACCCTGCGATATGGTTATCGTTTCTGCGGGGGTGCGGCCGGAAAGCAGGCTGGCTAAGGAGGCGGGGTTGGAATTGGGCATGCTGGGAGGCATCAAAGTGAATGCGCTGATGATGACCTCAGACCCTGACATATTCGCTGTTGGCGATGCCGTTGAGGTACGGGACCTTGTGACAGGCCTTCCCAGAATGACGGCGCTGGCAGGCCCGGCAAACAGGCAGGGGAGGGTTGCGGCTGACAATAGCGTGGGCAGGCGTTCCGTATACAAAGGGACCCTCGGCACCGCCATAGTGAAGATCTTTGAGATGACCGCGGCATCAACGGGCGCCACGGAGCGCACGCTCCGAAACAACAACATCCCCTATTGTGCGAGCTATACCCATTCAGGGTCCCATGCCGGATACTATCCCGGCGCGAAGATGATGACGATCAAGCTGTTATTCTCTCCGGGAAGCGGCAGGATCCTTGGATGCCAGATCGTGGGGATGGAAGGGGTCGACAAGCGCATCGACGTGTTATCGACCGCTATCAGGGGCTCGATGACGGTCTTTGACCTTGAGGAGCTGGAGCTTGCCTATGCACCGCCCTTTTCTGCTGCAAAAGATCCTGTCAATGTCGCCGGATTTACGGCAGCGAACATATTGAAGGGCGATCACGACATTATCCACAGCACGGATCTGGCAGGGCTCGATCCGGGGAGTGCCGCGATCATCGATGTAAGGGATGCTGAAGATATCCTTGCAAGCGGTATTATCGAAGGGGCATCCAACATTCCGCTGAACCGCCTGAGAAGGAGGATCGCCAAGCTGGACAGAGACAAGCGTTATGTCCTTTACTGCGATGTGGGCCTCAGATCATACATAGGGCAAAGGATCATGATGCAGAGCGGATTTAAAACTAGGAATCTGAGCGGTGGGTACAAGACGTATCTTTCCGTAAGGGGAAGATGAACATACAGCAAGGCTTTTACGGGTAATATCCCGACAATCAAAAACTGGAAGGAGGATTTATTCATGAAAAGAATTATTCATCGGATCGTGGTGGCGGCGTTACTGTTCTTTGCCGTGAGCCTCTTGCAGGGGGCTGCTATTGCGCAGGAGAAGAAGTATGAGGTGGAGATCTCCGGCCTCTGGACAGGTACGAATCCTTACACAATTGCCGTCTACTGGGCTGAGCTGATCAACAAGAACAGCAAGATCGTTAAGGCGATAGCCCGTGAAGGCAGGGGGCCTGCGGTTGATATGAAGACGCTGATCATGAAGCCCGAGAAACGGCAGAGCCTCGTATTCTTCCAGGTAGAGGACGAGGTGTGGGCTGCGAAGCAGCAGATCGGCGACTGGAAGAATTTTGCCGGGAAATATAATCTTGATAATTTCCGCCACATTGCCTTCGGAGGCTTCACTGTAGACGTCCTGATGACCACGAATGCGAAGATCAAAACGTTGAAGGATATGGATGGAAAGAGCTGTGTCATATCCAACGTCTCAGGGGCATCTTCAAAGGCAAAGGCATTCATGGAGATATTCGACGCGGCAGGGGTGAAACCCAAGTACCAGTACCTCGGCATGAACTCAATGACCGACGCGGCTAGGGACGGAACCGTCGATGTGATCCATGGCGGCGTGAACCCGGTGGGGTCGGGCAAGTGGGAGCCTTCACCTTATCTGAACGAACTGTTTGCCCTTAAGACGGTCTATCCCATATCCATTGACAAAGAGATCCTGGCGAAGATGAAAAAGGCCACAGGCCACCCCGGCACGATCGTGACGATACCTGCCGGTCAGATCGGCAAGGAGAACAAGACGCCCACGACCGCGCTGGGGAAGTGCATGAACTGGGGCGTCGATGCGTCAATGCCGGATGAGGTGGTGACAGAGATCCTCAGGGTCTACGTGGAGAATATCGACAAATTTCAGCAGTTAAGCCCTGCGGCCAGGATCATTACCAAGAAGACCGTTGCGGCGGTGGAGGTGCCCGAGGCGAGGATGCACCCGGCAGCAGTGAAGTTCTACAAGCAGAACAAGGTACCTATGACCGGGCTCAAAGAGGCCGGCGTAATTCAATAATACGGTCGGTCCCTGTCTTTAGAGCACAACGGAGGTAATAATGAAGGACGGCGTGTCGGGTTTCACGAAGATAGCGGTGATCGTGGTGGCCTTTCTCATGGTGATCTATCAGATGGTCTCCTCGCAAGTGCTTCTCTTGTCCAGCGTTCCCTATCTTAATCTCCATCTCCTCTTCAGCCTCGTATTGGTATTCCTTGCAAAGGCAAGGGACGGGAGGTCAACGATGCTGCGCCTGTGGATGACCTTTGTTATAGTCATAGCGATCCTCGCGCTCGGTTACATACAGCTTAACTGGCAGGAGATACAGGAGCGCGCCTATTTCAACACAACTGTTGACCTTGTGGCAGGGATCATAGCCATCCTTCTCGTGCTGGAGGCAACGAGGCTTGCAACAGGATGGTTTCTCTCGGTCATGGCCATCGGGGCGGTCATTTACGGGTTTGTAGGCGCGCGTCTGCCCCAGCCCTTCACGATCCAGTCCATGGGATTCGAACAGACTATGACGAACCTATCAGTAGGGCTCGACACTGGTATCTACGCCTTCCTTCCCATCTCGGCTAATTTTCTCTTTCTTTTCATTCTCTTTGGAGGGGTCCTTTCCGGTACCGGCGCGGACAAGTTCTTTTTGACCCTGGGCAGGATCGTCATGAGCAAAGTGCGCGGCGGCGCGGCGATGATGGCGGTGCTGGCCAGTTGCGGCATAGGGATGATCACAGGCAGCGCGGCGGCCAACGCCGCCGTAGTCGGTACCGTTACAATACCTCTTATGAAACGGTTCGGTTTCAAGCCCGAGGAGGCGGGGGGTATTGAGGCGGCGGCATCGAACGGAGGCCAGATCATGCCCCCTATCATGGGCATGAGCGCCTTTGCCATGGCGGGCCTCACCGGCATACCCTATGTGACGATCGCAAAGATGGCTATCCTCCCCGCGCTTATCTACTTCGGGGTGATCGGCCTCTACGTATATCTCATCGCGGGGAAACACAGGCTCCCCATGGCAGCAAAGGAGCCCATAGACGGCAAAGAGCTCGCCATCTCGTCTATCAACTTCCTGTTGCCTATCCTGCTCATCGTGGTCATGATGATACACGGTTTTTCTGTCAACTACATAGGATTCTGGGCTATCGTCACCACCGTGGGCATCTCGCTCATACGAAAAAAGACGAGGCCCACATTCACCCAGTTTGTCAATGGATTCGTCTCGGGAACGGTCCAGGCCGCCGGCATCGGAGTGACCACAGCCGCAGTAGGCATTATCCTGGCGACCCTCACAATGAGCGGCCTGAGCGTGAAGCTTGTGCTTGGCATCGAAACATGGAGCCTGGGAAGCCTTTTTCTGGCCCTGATCCTTGTGCAGATCATAACAGTCGCCATGGGCTGCGCCGGCGCATCGATCACCGCCTATATGATCGTCAGCATCTTCGCGGTCCCGGCGCTTCAGAAGATGGGCGTCCCCTTTGACATAGGTCATTTCTTTGCAATGTTTATAAGCGTATTTGCATTCCTTACCCCCCCTGTAGCCCTTGTCTCCCTTATCACCGCGAAGATCGCAGAGGCGCCTTACATGAAGACGGCCAAAGAATCATGCAAGGCGGCCCTGGCAGGTTTTCTTGTGCCCTATATTTTTGTCTACTGCCCGGTCCTGCTCCTTAAGCCGAAGGAGCCGATCTTTGCTATTGTGGCCGTGGTGGCTTCCATGCTCTGCCTTGCAAGCTTTCAGATCTCCTTCGTCGGGTTCCTATTCTCAGACCTCAACCTGCGGGAAAGGGGACTATTCTTCCTGTCGGCGGCGATCTCGTTGATCTCCTTGGTAGAGCGCAGTTTTCTCTTTGCGGCAGTGGGTGTGGCCATCTTTGTAGCCGTCGTCCTGTGGCACAGGACGAGAGCATCATCGGAGAGAGTGGCGGCGTCCGGATCCGCCTGAGGAGGATAGGCTGCAATGTGGGACCGCGCAGGAGAAGCCGCCCCCGGTGCTGTCTGCCCATATAAGTATGGAGACTCTCGGCGACTGATGGTATACTCTCTGGAAATGAAGCAGGTTCGATCATGAAAGAAAATATTGCCCATCTGCTGAACCCGCCCAAAAAGGAAAAGCTCCACGAGAGCATTGTGGCGCAGATCAAAGTGCTTATCCATTCGAAGAAGCTTGGCGTGGGCGATAAGCTCCCGGCGGAGCGGGAGCTCGCAAGGCTCTTCCAGGTGAGCAGGGTGGTGATCAGAGAGTCTCTCCGGTCCCTTGAGCAGTCAGGGCTTATTGAGATCAAGCCCGGGCCTACCGGCGGGCCATTTGTTGCGCACAACCTGCATAAGCCGATCTTTGATGCTGCCCACGACCTGCTGGACCAGGGCAAATTAAGCCTGCCGTACTTTCTGGAGGCGCGCCAGGCGATAGAGCGCGTGACAGTAAAACGTGCAGCGGAAAAGGCGAGCGACAGCGATCTGGAGCGATTGAAGCGGATAAATGAGCAGCTTCTGAAAGACATTGAGGATCCGGGTAAGCTTCGGGAACACAACACGGCCTTTCACGTTGCCGTCGCAGAGATCGCAGGGAATCCCCTCCTGAAGCTGATGGTGCAGTCGCTCCTTGACCTCCTCGGCGTGGTTTTTCCTAATGCGGGCCAGTCCAAAGACTTTATCAGGAACACCTACGAGCGCCATGTGGCGATCCTTGAAGCAATGGCAGAGCGGGACATCGGCAGGTGCGAGGAATTGATGGCGCTCGATGCGGGATATACGGCAGACCTGAAGGTCGATCTCTGAAAGAGCCGATACGAGGATATTCTGAGAGGGATGATTATGAATAATATGATTGAGGACATGACGATCTATCTTAAGCCCACTGCTGCTATCGATTCCAACAACGAGGTGATACGACAGGTTGCGATGGAACTGACCTCTTCTCTGCCTGATGAGGCGGAGAAGGCGCGGTCCCTCTTCTACTTTGTGAGGGACCAGATCCATTACAGCATCTATATGGTTTCTACCAGATTTGAGGATTTTGTAGCCAGTACCATATTGGCCCGCGGGAAAGGCTATTGTGTCCAGAAGGCTATCATCCTTACTGCCCTTATGCGGGCGGCAGGCATCCCTTCGAGGCTTGGCTTTGCTATGATAAAAAATCACCAGGCGCCGCGGGAACTGATCGCGCAGTCAGGTGTTGATATTTTCCCCAGGCACGGATATACCCAGCTTTTCCTTGGCAAAAAGTGGGTAAGCGTGACGCCCGCTTTTGACAAGAAGCTCTGCGAGAAAATAGGCGTCCCTGCTGTTGAGTTTGACGGTATTAATGATGCGCAGCTCGCTCCCTATGACCTTTCAGGCAGCCGATACATCGAGTATATCGAGAAATTCGAGCCCCAGGCAGATTTCCCTTTCGAGTGGGTGAGAGACAAGATCGTGAGTATCTGGGGAGAGAAGTCTTCCTGGCTTACCATGGAAGAATCGAAAGGCCACAGGATGCCGTTGACGGGCTATGTGTTTCAGCCTGAATGATTCAGCGCTTACGGGGCAGCAACGTTCCCTCTCCCCTTGCGGAGAGGGCTAAAGCACAGGCGGCACCTGGCAACAAAGTCCCCTCTCCTCCAGTGGTAGAGGGCTATAGCAGCAACGTTCCCTCTCCCCTTGCGGGAGAGGGTCAGGGAGAGGGGGCAGGAGAGGGGCACAATCATGCTGTTTCTATCCTCGGGAGTGAAGAATGCCGACAGTAAAGGTTAACGACATCAATATGTACCATGAAATCCATGGCGAAGGGGAGCCGCTTGTATTGATCAATGGCGCAGGCGCAGGTGTTGAGCTGCTCTATTGGCGAATCCCGAAGTTTTCACGGGAATACACGCTGATCCTCTTCGACAACAGAGGCGCAGGCAGGAGCGACAGGCCTGAAATGGCCTATACCACTGAATTGATGGCAGATGACCTCGCCGGATTGTTTGATGTCGTCGGCATCGACTCGGCGCACGTTTACGGGACATCAATGGGAGGAATGATAGCCCAGCACTTTGCATTGCGCTATCCGGAGAAGGTGAGAAGTCTTATTCTGGCAGTTACCTGTTGCGGGGGACCTCACAGCATTAAGGGGCCCATTGTAGGTATGGCGCATATTCACGAACTGCCCCTGGAAAAGGCAGTTGAAACCATGCTTCGGTGGTTCGTGACCGAGGAGTTTATAGACGGGAATCCTGATACCTTTCGGCAGATCGTTGCCTTTATGATAAAGCACCCGCCGGTTCACAGCGGTCTTCCGAGGCATACCCAAGCCGTTGCAACTCATGACACGTACGACCGGTTGCCGGAGATTGCGGCGCCCACCCTGGTGCTCGCCGGTGATGCAGACCGGATAATACCTGTGGGCAACGCAACGATTCTCGCGTCGCGTATTCCCAATGCTGAACTGGCAATACTAAAGAATGCAGGCCACATGCTCATCGAGGCTGCAGACGATGTCGACAGGATAACGCTCGACTTCCTGAAGAGGCACCGGACAGAGAATTGATTGCCGGGGCAACATCGGGAAATACATGGATCATCGGGGTCAGATACTGTCATCGAAATCAAGCCCCAATTGCATCCCAATTGCACGACGATTTGCTTAAGGACAATGCGGTACTGAGCTGATGGTTAATCCTGGTTGAGCGATTCCCAGACAACTTTTGTTATGTAGGTGATCTCTTTGTCCATTTTGGCGTTCTTATTGGTATAGCTGAGGTTGAACGTGCAGAATGGGCAGGGGCTGATCAGTTCCTTTGTCTCAGTCCGGCTTAAAAGGTTTTTGGCAATATCGAAGGAAAGCTCCCTGAATGCAGACCGGATCCCGCCGCCGGAACCGCAGCACAAGGCATCCTGACGTGAGCGGGGAAGCTCGTGGACTCTGACGCCGCACCATTCCAGCAACTCGCGAGGTTCTTCGGTGTACCCTTCGGCCCTCCCGAGGCGGCAGCTGTCATGGTATGTTGCCTCCCTGTCTATCTTTTGCAGGAGAGAAGGATCATATTTAATCTCGTTATAGATAGTCTGAGCCACATGGAGGACCTCAAAATCGATGGAGCCCAGGACCTCGGGGTAGAAATATTTGAAGCACTTAAAGCAGCCGTTGCAGGGCGCAATAAGCCTTGTAACGCCCAGCTTCTTAAAGCGCTCCACGTTTTTCCCGAAATACTCCCTGGCCAGATCAGCATCTCCGGATTCGTAGATGTAGGTGCCGCAGCACCCTTCATCCTTGAGGACCATGAAGTCTACCCCCAGCTTCCTGAGCGCAAGGTATGAATACATGGCAGCATCTTTTACAAGGTAAGAAGGCAGGCAGCCAATGTAGAACAGGGTCGCGGATTGCCTGGGCTCGAAGGGTTCCGGCAGCCACTCTAATCTCTTGCCGGGATCCCCGTTTACGCTGTTCCCCTTTTCCAATATGCCTTCAATAACCTTTTTGTGGGCCGGAAGAGGGCCTTTGCCGCTTTCGACAATCCTGCCGCGAACATCAGCGACGATTTTGCTGATCTCGATCTTTTCAGGGCAAACCGGCTCACAGGCAGCGCATTTGGGACAATTGTAAAAAGAGGTGACGGTCTCCTGGGCGATCTCATCTTTTTCGATGACCTCGCGGGCTGCTCTTAAACGCCCTTTTGGAGAAAATGCAAGGTTCCCGGTTGTCGTATAGGTCGGACAGACCTCAAGGCAGGCGTCGCAGTCGTTGCACCTGTTGATCTGGTCGATCCATGCGTCCATTTTTTTCCTTCCTTTTTGTTTATACTATAATGCACTACCGTTTATATTCAATAAAACTCTTCAATGTTCAGCCTTAAGCTCATTCCAGAGACGCCTGAGGATCTCTGCCGCCCGCAGCGGGTTTCCCCTTCCTGCGGGAAAATAACAGGGGATCACCCTATATGAACGGGTATTGACGGACAGGGTGAAACACTTTAGTAAACCTGTTTTATCAACAGACCGGTAATATTCATCGAGCTTGAGCCTGTGCCCCATGAGATGAAAAAAGGGAAAACCGCCGAATGTCACGATGCATAAGGGCTGAACGATCTCGATCTCTTTGAGCAGTATGGGCAGAAACATTTCCACCATTCCTTTATCCGGTAATTGGGGACCACGGTATGACCGCTTTACAATATTGGTGAGGTAAATCCCTGTCTTGACAAGAGCGTCCAGAACGGCAGTCGCGGTATCAGTTGTCCAATGTCGCGAACTTTCAATTATTCCCATCGTGACAGGGTCAAGGATGCCGGCCTTGTGAAATACCCTCCAGAGGCTTTTGATCCCGACAAAGGGGTAACGCGGGCCGGCCCATGCGTTGTGGGAACTGATATTTCGTGCAGTAGGATTGATAAAAATGCCCATGATCTTTGGGCAGGGCGCCTTTCCCCCGCCCGGTAAGGGATGAAGATCGTCCTGAGGGAAAAATCTCTCTTTCGTCGCGTAGATGATCTCTCGAAGCCGGTTCAGATCCTTGCAGCCGGCAAGTAGTTCTTCGCCCTGTTTTCCAGGGACCTTTGCAGCGTGCATGACAACAATTGTAACCACATTGCAAAAAGCGGTCAAGAAGGGACGGTCTTGACAAACGGTATTACTAAGTAATAATATATGTGATCTTCCATAAGGCGGTGACATATGAAGAAAAAGCAGAGCATCGTAACGTTCAAAGTAAACGAAGACTTTCTTGCCGTGATCAGGGACATCCCCAACCGTTCCGAGTTTATCCGTGCGGCCATAATGGCGGCGCTTGAGAATGTCTGTCCTCTCTGCGGCGGCACCGGCCTGCTGACTCCGAAGCAGAAGGAGCATTGGGAGGGCTTTTCCCGTGACCACACGCTGAAACGATGCGACGATTGCCAGGAGATCTTCATAGAATGTACACGATAAAGCGCCTTTCCGGGTGGAGCGTATGAAAAAAGGGGCTCTTATCTTCATCGCGCTGATTGCTTGCTGCCTTTTTGCCGGGGCTGGAAGGACGGAGACAGGCATAACCGCCTTTGTGAGCATAATGCCCCAGGCCTATTTCCTTGAGCGTATCGGCGGGCAGCGCGTCGATGTGGAGGTCCTCGTCGGCGAGGGGCATTCGCCTGCCACGTATGAGCCTTCACCACAGCAGATGGCAAGATTGTCATCTGCAAAGGCATATTTCGCCATCGGGGCTCCCTTCGAAAAGAATCTCATGAACAAGATCAGACAGACCCACAGGAAGCTTTTCATTGTCGAGACGCAGAGAGGGGTCCCTTATCGTTATCTGGACGACCACCGGAATGATCGCGGCAAAGATACAAGCGGCGGGCGCAGTGACAGGGTGCCCGACCCGCACATCTGGATGGATCCGAAGCTCGTAAAAGTGCAGGCCCGGAATATCTGTGAGGCGCTCTGTGGGCTGGACCCGGCGAATGCGAAAGCCTATTCAGGGAACCTCAAGGCATTTTTATCGGACCTGGACAGGATAGACCAACGGATAGCATCCATGCTGGCGCCCCTTAAGGGGAGCAATATGTATGTTTTCCATCCCGCCTTCGGATATTTCGCAGATTCTTACGGGTTGCACCAGGTGCCTGTCGAGATAGAGGGCAAGGAGCCCGGCGCCAGACAGTTGGCCGGGATCATAGAGAGGGCAAAAAGGGACAGGGTTCGGGTAATATTTGTTCAACCGCAGTTTTCGACGAAAAGCGCCGAGACCATAGCAAAGGCGATCGGAGGGGCCGTGGTCCCGATCAACCCCCTTTCAAGGGATTATCTTTCAAACCTTGGAAAGATGGCCTCTGAGGTAGAAAAAGGATTGTACGGGAGATAGACAATGGAAGGAGAGGTTATTGTCAGCTTTCAAAAGGTGGATTTTTCTTATAACAGCGTTCCTGTGCTGGAAGGTGTGAGCTTTGCCATATATGACAGATCTTTTATCTCCATAGTTGGTCCGAACGCGGGCGGCAAGACAACGCTGCTGAAACTCATGCTGGGGCTTCTCAACCCATCGCGGGGGACCATAGAGGTCTTCGGAATGCCCCCGGAAAGGGCTCGTTCCTTTATCGGCTATATGCCGCAGCATGTCCAGTTCGATACCAGCTTTCCCGTTACCGTCCTCGATGTTGTCCTCATGGGCCGGCTTGGAAACGGAACGCGCTTCGGTCCTTACGGGAAAAAGGACAGGGCCATATGCATCGAGGCGCTGCGAAGGCTGGAAATGCACGATGCATGGAAACACCCCTTCGGGGCATTGTCGGGAGGGCAGCGCCAGAGGGTGCTCATCGCGAGGGCGCTGGCAACGGAGCCGAAACTGCTCCTGCTTGACGAGCCGACGTCCAACGTGGACGTGGCAGTTGAGACAGAGCTTTTTGAATTGCTGAACGCCCTCAGCAAGACAACAACCGTTATCGTTGTGAGCCACGACCTGGGGTTTGTGTCCCAGTATGTTCAGCGTGTCGTCTGCGTAAACCGGACGGTGGCGGTTCATCCCACAGCCGCCATCACGGGAGAGATGATAAGCGATCTCTACGGAGCTGCAGTCAGGATGGTGCAGCATGACCATAGAGAATAAAAAGGAACTGAGGCCCGAACATGAACACATTCCTTTCTGACCTTCCGCGGTATCCGTTCCTCCAGTATGCGCTCCTCACGGGCATACTTGCGAGCGTCGCCTGCGGGATCATCGGGAGCTACGTTGTTACGAAGAGGATTACCTATATTGCCGGAAGCATTGCGCACACCGTTCTTGGCGGTCTTGGCGCGGCACGCTACTGTCAGGCTGTCTGCGGCTGGGAATGGTTCCATCCTTTTTACGGGGCGGTGCTTGCAGCATTAGCGTCTGCACTGATTATCGGGATTGTGAGCATGAGGGCAAAACAGAGAGAGGATACGGTGATCGGGTCCCTGTGGGCCATCGGCATGGCTGCGGGGATCCTCTTCATATACAGGACTCCAGGATATAACGAGGACCTTATGAGCTACCTTTTCGGGAGCATACTGATGGTGTCCCCCGGCGACCTCTGGATGATCGCCTGCCTCGACGTCCTGGTCGTGGCTGCCGGCGTTCTTTTCTATAACCGGTTCCTTGCCCTGTGCTTCGATGAGGAATTCGCGCGGCTGAGGGGCGTCAATGTCGAGCTCTTCTACCTCCTGCTTCTGTGCCTGACGGCGCTCACAGTAGTACTGCTTGTCTCGGTAGTGGGGATCGTGATGGTCATCGCCCTGCTTACCATCCCGGCCGCTATTGCCGGTGAATTGACGAAAAGGCTGTGGCACATGATGGTGCTTTCCACCCTGTTGACGATCCTTTTTACTGTGACGGGCCTTGCGGTCAGCTATGGGCCGGACCTCCCCGCAGGCGCGACGACAATCATCATCGCTGGCGCCGCCTATCTCTTTGTCGTCGGGGGACTGAGAATTCACAGGCTTCGGCGAAAACATTAGAATAACGTGAAAGAAATGCCGGAGCCATTTTTTGTTTAGATATCCGGTCATTGGTTGCCGGCGAAATGATCTTTCAATCCGGATGATTCCCGCAGCTTGCTGCGGGGTGATACTGTCCCCTCTCCCCTCGCGGGAGAGGGTCAGGGTGAGGGGGCATAATTATGCCGTTTCTATCCTCTGAGGTCCGCCGCTGGGGTAGTTTATTTTCATCGTCTCCGGCATGCGTACGGCAATGACCTCACCGCGGGCGCAGACCGTCCCTTCTGCAAAGACCTCGACGGATACGGAAACCTTGCGTTTCCCGACCTCCTTCACTTTACCCCTTGCCTCGAGCTGAACGCCCAGGGGAGTCGGCTTCAGGTAATCTACCTTCAGTGAGGCGGTGACAAAGCGAAGCCTCGGCTCCTCGTCCATCTCCCTGCCTTCTGCTTGGCATGTCGCTGCGGCCGCGGTGCCGACCCCGTGGCAATCGATGAGCGAGGCGATCAACCCGCCATAAACAAAGCCCGGCGTTGCTATGTGGCAGGGCTGCGGTGTGAGGCGGGCAACGGATTCCTCTCCGTCCCAGTAGCTCCTGATATGAAGGCCCACCTCGTTCAGCCGGCCGCACCCGTAGCAATGGCTCAGTTCCTCAGGATAGTAATCCTGAAATGACCTTTCTTCCATAACGCCATCCTTCCCTCGATAATTTTTCTAAAGGAAACTGCCGACAATATTCTATAGTTTCGAAGAAAGAAAAGCACCATTTTATTGCCTTTTATCGGTTGCGATATGAAGGGGCACAGATGTTCAGTTGTTCAGGACAACCGCGATTCTTTCTTTATGGTCATCGACAACTTCTCCTATCAATGCCGCCTCTTCTATCCCTCTTTCCTTCAGTCTTTTGATCATTTTGCCTGCTTTCTCTGTAGGGGCGGCAATGAGCAGCCCTCCGGATGTTTGAGGGTCGAAGAGGATATCGGAAAGATAGGGTGATACCGCGGGATCAATATCGACCTGCTGCATCCTGAAATCCCTGTTGCGGTAGGTGCCTCCGGGGACCAAGCCCATCTTTGCAAAATTTACGGCCTCCGGAAACAGAGGAACTTGGGACGCATAGAAGACGATCCCCTTGCCGGTTCCCTGGATCATTTCGAAGGCGTGGCCGATAAGGCCAAATCCGGTTATATCGGTACATGCACGGGCGCCAACCTCCTGCATTACCTCCGAGGCGTCCCTGTTAAGGCGGGCCATGCAATGTACGACCATCGCGACAGATTCCTCTTTCGCCATTCCGGCCTTTATGGCGGTATTGATGATCCCCGTACCGAGAGGTTTGGTCAGGATCAGCCTGTCCCCTGCCTTCGCCCCCACATTGGTGAGCACTCTGGAGGGGTGGATAATCCCTGTGACAGAGAGCCCGTATTTCAATTCCGAATCCTCGACGCTGTGGCCGCCGGCCAGTGTTACACCCGCCTCTTTCATCTTGTCGAGGCCGCCCCTGAGGATCTCTCTCAGTATTGATATATCCATCATCTTTATCGGGAAGCAGACGATATTCATCGCCGTGAGGGGTTGTCCTCCCATAGCGTAGACATCGCTGAGCGAATTGGCGGCAGCGATCTGACCGAACATATAGGGGTCGTCTACAATGGGAGTGAAGAAATCTACCGTCTGAATGATCGCAAGGTCTTTAGAGATCTTGTATACTCCGGCATCGTCGGCCCTATCCATCCCCACGATCAGGTTTGGGTCATCCATCAGGGAAAGGCCGCACAGGGCTTTATCCAGGTCTCCCGGACCCAGTTTCGACGCTCAGCCGGCCCCCTTAACTGTCTCCGTCAGCCGTAGAACCTTTTTGTCTATCATTTATTCACCATCATACAAACCTTCAGTGCTTCCGATATGTGCCGGATTACCTCCATTACCTGCGTTTCAGGCGTAGAGTGCGCATATGACCCAGCAAGCCGGTTTATCCTTGCCGCTACGGCTGATATCCTGTCGGCGTTTTCTTAAAAATCCCAACATGGCCATCGGTCAATCCTTTGCAATGCTGATGCGGTAGCCGGTCCCTTCCGGCTCAACGCCTTTCACTGTCCACCCTTGCGCCATCGCTGCGCGGGAGACGTTCTCCTTGGATGTGTCCGTATCCACGAGAATGACGATCTCGCCTTTTTTTACTTTCTTGATCTCATTCATGGTCATAAGAACTGGCTGCGGGCACGAGAGCCCTTTTGCATCGACGATTGTACTCATTTTATTCCTCCTTGTTCAGGCAACTTGCTTTCTCATCGTAAACCCGATGAACAGGCACGCCAGAAGACCTATGATCACAGCCGGGATCCCGTAAGGCCCCACGCCGTCCGGCGAGCTTGCCAGACCGAAGTTGTGGGCAATGCCGGCCCCTACGATCATCCCGAAGACGAAGACCGCCGAGTCCCCGTCGCCCTCGCCGGCGAGGAAGAGCTGCCGCCCCGGACAGCCGCCGGCAAGACAGAAGGCAAGCCCTGCCAGGACCATGCCACCGAAGTTCCAGAGGCCCATTGTGTGCGCCACGGGCTGCTTTGCAAAGCCGGGGTTGAACTGCCCCAGGATCAGATTGGTAATGAAGGCAGCGACCACAAGCGCGATGAACCCCGAGAGGAGATGGGCCTGTTTGAAAAGGATGATGTCCCGTATGGCCCCCATTGTGCAGAACCTGCTCCTTTGGGCCAGGAATCCGATGATGAGGCCCATGATGAGCGATACGAGAAGCGGCGCGTGCATCGAGCCGGGGCCTTTCAGGCTGTAGAAAAGGACTCCGCTTTTGTCCTGCCCCTGTACCTGCGGAAAGACGAGCATGAGGATGAGGAAGCCCAGCATCGTAAGCGGCAGGAGCCATCCGACGGAAGCGTGGGTGTTCTGTGAGCGGCCGAGATTGTAACCGCCTTTCAGAAAAAGCGTGCCGACCCATATCCCTCCGATAAGCCCGAGGAGTCCGAAGATCGCATTCCAATCGCCCCCGGCCAAACGGAGGGCAGCCCGCCAGGGACAGCCCAGAAAGACAAGCGCCCCGATCATGGCAAAGGCTCCAAGGATAAAGCGGACGATGGGAGCAGACCCCGCCCGCGACCTGAACTCCTTAAAGGCGTAGGCGGCGATCAAGGAGCCGATGACGAAGCCGATGATCTCGGGCCGCATATATTGCACGACGGCCGCCCTGTGGAGCCCCATGGCGCCTGCCATGTCCCTCTCGAAGCAGGCCACACAGATTCCCATGTTTGCCGGATTCCCCCACTTCTGTAAAAGCTGGGCAAAGACCCCTATAAAGGCCCCCACCCCGATGATCCCCCAACGCGTTGAAAAAAATTGTGCATATTTAGGCATACGCTCACCCTTCCTCTATAAGTTTTAAAAATGCTTATTGTAAAAAACATAGACATTATCTATTTGTCAAATCGATATTTTCGATAGAAATTTGTCGAATTATAGAGGTTTTCTATCAACCTTATCTGGTGCAGTATGATTTGTTGACGGAGGGATGCCGGATGGAGATCCTCGCTAAAATCCGAAGTTTGTCACGATAGGGTTTTTGAAATCACACGATATCGGGGGGTGAACCGGCCGGGAAAAACGAAGCCGACCTTTTCCTGCCCGGTTCACCCTTTTATTGTATGACAATCTATATCAACTTCGCAATACCTTCCTATTTGCCGCCCATCATTGCCTTGATGTCCTCTTGAACTGTGCCGATGGGCTTGATATTAAATTTATCCACCAGGACCTTGGCTACATTGGGTGAGAGAAAGGCCGGCAGGGTAGGCCCCAGGCGAATGCCCTTGACGCCGAGGAAGAGAAGGGCAAGCAGCACGGCCACGGCCTTTTGCTCGTACCAGGCAATATCATAGGAGACGGGCAGTTCGTTGATATCGTTCAATCCGAAGGCCTCTTTAAGCTTCAGGGCGATCACTGCCAGCGAATAGGAATCGTTGCACTGGCCGGCGTCGAGCACGCGGGGTATGCCGCCGATGTCTCCGAGCTGCAGCTTGTTGTACCTGTATTTGGCGCAGCCTGCGGTCAGGATCACTGTATCCTTTGGCAGGTTCTCGGCCACTTCGGTAAAGTAGCTTCGCGCTTTCTGGCGTCCGTCGCACCCGGCCATGACGACAAAGCGCTTTATGGCTCCCGATTTAACGGCGTCAATAACTTTATCGGCTAATGCGAGCACCTGGTTGTGGGCGAAGCCGCCGACTATGGTTCCGCTCTCCAGCTCTTTTGGAGGAGGACAGCTCTTTGCCCTTGCGATAACTACGGAAAAATCCTTTGTTCCGCCTTCCGGCCTGTCGGCAATGTGCTTTGCGCCGGGATAGTTTACCGCACCGGTAGTGAACAGCCTGTCCAGATAGGTATTGTCCTTTTTTATGGGGATCAGGCAGTTGGTGGTGAGAACGAGAGGGCCGTTGAAGGATTCAAATTCCTCGTTTTGATGCCACCACGAGCCTCCATAATTACCGACAAAATGGGCATACTTTTTGAAAGCCGGGTAGTAGTTGGCGGGCAGCATCTCTCCGTGAGTGTAAACATCCACGCCCGTTCCCTCGGTTTGTTTGAGAAGCTCTTCCATGTCCTTTAAGTCATGGCCCGAGATCAGGATCCCTGGATTGTTTCTGGCCCCGATGTTGACCTCGGTGATCTCGGGGTTGCCATAGGCGGTTGTGTTGGCTGCATCCAGAAGGGCCATTGTATTTACGGCCATTTCCCCTGCCTTCATGACCATGGCGATCATCTGGTCCGTTGAAAGGTCCTTTGTGGTGGATGCCAGGGCCTCCATGAGGAAGCCGTAGATATCGTCTTTTTCGTGGCCGAGAACCGCGGCATGATCGGCATACGCAGCAATTCCCTTGCAGCCGATGATAAGGAGCTCTCTGAGGGAGCGCACGTCCTCGTTCCCGGTGGCTGTAATGCGAACCTCGTCGGAGAGCGCCTTGGCCGTTATCTTTTCCCTGTCTTTCGAGAACCAGGTTGCGCAGTCCGGAAGCGCGCCCGGCATGGCGGCCTTTACCTTTTCCTTCACCGCGTCCCTGACCTTAAACCCTTCCTTGATCCGGCCGATGATGACATCGTCGTCCCAGGCCACGTTGGTAATGGTGGTAAAAAGGGCCTTGCATATGAAGCGGGCGGCGTCTTTGTCCACAACTCCCGTTTCCTTTAGCTTTTCACCATAGATCGAAATCCCTTTACACACATAGATGAGCACGTCCTGAAGGTTGGCGGTTTCCTCCGGTTTTCCACATACCCCCTTTACGGTGCACCCCGTGTTTTTAGCGGTTTCCTGACATTGAAAACAAAACATGGTATCCTCCTTTTTTCGTAAAGATTTTTGACTTTAAAAGCCAGGCCCAAGAAAATATGATAATCACTCCCGCAGTCGCTATAGTTCTTTGCAGCCATATCAGGTAAAATTGAGCTCTTTATGTTTTTGTGCAACCGATTCAGCCAATCTGTCCAACGCATTAAAATCGTTCTGAGACGGCAGCCCCTTGCAAAGCACGGGCTCCAGGACTTCTACCTTGAGGTTGGGGATCATTCCGGCAAGTGTTTCCACAGTTTTGCCTCCCCATCCGTAGGAACCTATGATGGAGAGAAATTTTACCTTGGGCCGCAGGGCATTTGCAAGGAACGCAGCGTATGCGGCAAGGGGATGCGGGCCGGCCAGTACCGTAGGTGTACCGACAATGATCGTTGCGGCATCAACCAGGGCCATTGCCAGTTTTCCGATATCGGTCACAGTCAGATTAAAGGGCTCAACGTGAACACCGTTTTTCACTAGAGCCGACGCCAGGTGATCGACCATAACCTTTGTGCTGGAGTGCATGGACACATAGGGCAAAACAGCGATGTTCCGGAGCGAACCGGATACCCAGTCCCTGTAAGCATCCATGATGAACGAAGGCCGGTTGTAAATCTGGCCGTGGCTGGGCGCTATCATCTGAATATCATAGGCCTTAAGTTTTTCGATATTTTTCTCGATCATGCCCCTGAATGGCATCATGATCTCTGCAAAATAGCGTTTGGCTGCCTCGTATACCCTTCCCTCGTCGGCCACGAAAAGATCCGTGGTGGCGATATGGGAGCCGTAAAAATCACAGCTGAAGAGGATGCGCCTCTCTTCCAGGTAGGTCACCATCGTTTCCGGCCAGTGCACCCATGGGGTGTGGATGAACTTCAATGTCCTGTCGCCGAGGGATATCGTCTCGCCGTCTGCTACGGTGATAAAGGAGTCCTCAGGTATCTTGAGGAGATCGACGAGCATAGTTTTGGCTTTTGGAGTTGAGACGACCTTTGCCTGGGGATATTTCTCAAGAATCCTGGGGATAGATCCGGAATGGTCCTGTTCGGCATGATGGGAAACGATATAGTCGATCTTTGGCGCTGCATCAAGCTGCCCCATCAAGGTTTCAGCCATCGGCGGATCGACCGTGTCAAGCAAAGCGGTCTTCTCGGTCCCCTCAACAAGATAGGCGTTGTACGTGGTGCCGTCGGGAAGCGGAATGAGCGAATCAAAAAGCCGCCTGTCCCAGTCAACTGCCCCCATCCAGTAGATGCGGTCTTCTATTTTTCTTGTCAGCATTGTATCCTCCTTTTTGAATGCCCGGGCCTATTGTTTTCCCTACCGTCCCGGGGCGTTTTATTCGCTTCCGGATCTTTCTTTCCAGACTTTTCCGGAAGCGCATTGAATTTGACCGATGATGGTCGCCTCTTTGCCGCTTTTATGGCATGCCGCACGCTTTCCATCAGGACAGAGAGTGTAACGCCGTAAATCCGGGCAACCTCTTCCAGGGTATGATATTCTTGTACCGGGCACCCCACACAAAGCATCTTTCGCTCTATAAAGACATTGATCGCAGTTGGGTGGCGCTCCAACAACTCCTTTATCGTCATGTGCGGCTCCAGGCTCATCGGCTTTTAGCGTAACCTGTCTTGCGTAAGAAAGTCTTTGCGCCTGCGCAAAGACTGAAAAAAGATTGTGCCTTCAGAGAATCAGCCGTTTTCCGCAAACAGAACCAGGGCATGGGGATCGGACACCGTAATGCGCTCCCGCCCGGATATTACCCAGCCTTTCTTCTCCCAGGCGCTAAGAGCGCGGCTTACCGTATAAAGAGTGGTACCGGTATATTCTGCCAGTTCCTGACGGCTGAGCCGGAAGTCGATCAAGATGCCGTCTTCGGTCTTGAGGCCGGACTGTCGCATGATCCTTAACAGGGCGCGTGCGATACGCTGTTCCACCTGTTCGGCGCAGAGTTCCAGATAGCGGGTTTGCAGATCGTCCAGGCGGTCGACGGCAACCCTGAGCATGTTGACCGCCAATTGCGGGAATTCCTCCATAAGGTCCACCATAACCTTTTTGTTCCAGCCGATTATTTCGGCGGCAGCGGCTGCTTGAGCTGTAACAGGATAGCTCTTTCCCTTGAAAACAGATATTGCGGCTGTCAATTCCCCGGGATTGATGTAGCGGACTACAACCGTTTTTCCCTGTTCATGAAGTTTGGTGAGTTTAAGGCGGCCTTTCAAAACAAAGTAACATCTCTGCGCCGGGTCTCCCTCGCAGAATAACGTCTTCCCCATTTTAACGTGGATCCGGTCTCCGCGATCAAAGATATAGGCGTGGAATTCCTTTGCCACATCATGCAAAAGATTGGAAAGGCTAAGGCTGTTTGCGATGACAGAAAGCGTTTCCAGGAAGATACCTCCAAATGTTTTACAAACCCTTCCTTCGCAACGATAATTTTACAAAACCTTGATATTCTATTAAATATTACCATTAACCCCCTTTTTTGGCAATGAAGTCCTTTTCACCCAGATCTTCCATTAGGATGAGCGCAGTGTCCTCGCGTGACAGTCTTTTCCTGAAGAATACGCTTTGACAATATCATGTGCAATCTGGTATAGGATTCGAATCAGAAAAGAAAACGAAAGGAGCATACCATGGATTACGCAAATATTATTGCTGATATCGGTGAAGATTATGTGGGAGAGATTACGCTGAACCGGCCAAAACAGTGGAACGCCTTCAACACCCCTATGGCGAGCGAGCTCGACGACGCGCTTTGGGAATTCGACAGGGACAGGAACGTGAGGGTCATCCTTCTGAAAGGCGCAGGCAAGGCCTTTTGCGTGGGCATTGATGTAAGTGAATTCTCCGGCAAAACAGCCATGGAATACCGCAGCTGGATAGATCACATGGGAAAGGCCCTTGTTACGATAGGCCGAATCAGCAAGCCCGTCATCGCACAGGTCCGAGGAGTAGCGGCTGCCATCGGGGCAGGCCTGACGGCCGCGGCAGACCTGGCGATCACGTCAGAGGATGCAACCTTCGGCCTGACTGCGATCAACGTGGGCCTCAACTGTATCGGCCCCGCCGTGCCCGTCGCACGTTCTGTAGGAAGGAAGCGCACCCTTGAACTTTTACTGTACGGTGAGATGATAACTGCGCAGAGGGCACTGGAGATAGGGCTCGTGAACCGGGTCGTAAAGGGGGATGAGCTTGATCGGGCCGCCCGCGAATGGGCTGCGGTCCTTGCCCGCAAAAGCCCCCTTGCTGTTCAGACGGCGAAGAAGGCATTCTACATGGCAGCGGATATGGAATACTTCACGTCGCTTGAATATATGACCGATACGCTTGCGCGCCTTTGCACAACAGAGGATTCCAAAGAGGGGATCAACGCCTTTATGGAAAAGAGAGAGCCTGTCTGGAAAGAACGTTAAAAAGGGAGATGTGTCTTAGCCCCCGATCCTGTTCATAGGGCGTACGCACTTGCGGGGTTCCCACAGTCCCATGCCGTGTTCCTTCGGCTTGTTGCGGATAGTGGTTTCAATGAGGCGGAGCAGGTTGTCGTCATCCCCGCCTGTCCGGAGAAGGGTCTTCAAATCTGCCTCCTCGTCGGAGAAAAGGCATCCCCGCAACTGGCCGCATGATGTGAGGCGGAGCCTATTGCATGTTTTGCAGAAATGGTTGCTGAGCGCTCCAATGAACCCGATCTCTCCTGCTGCTCCCTCGAGCCTGTAGCGCTGTGCCGGGCCGCCAAGAAGGCTGTAGCCGACGGGATTTACCTCCCCCAGTGATCGAATGCGGTCGAGGATCTCTCCAACGGAGATGAACCTGTCTCTTGCCCAGCCATTGCCGTTGTCTTTGCCGAAGGGCATTATCTCGATAAATCGTACATGGTAAGGCTTGTTGAACGTCAGTTTTGCAAAGTCAACGATCTCATCATCGTTTACTCCCCTCATGGCGACGACGTTTATCTTGATAGGATCAAACCCCAGAGCGTCGGCTTCGTCTATCCCCTCCCAGACACGGTCGAAAAAATCACGCCTGGTTATCTGATAAAACCGATCCCGCCTCAAGGTATCCATGCTGATATTGATGCGGCGCATGCCGCATTCCCGGAGGCCCCGGGCGAAATCCTTCAGGAGAACGCCGTTGGTGGTGAGGGTGATCTCCTCTATTTCATCTATCTGCTGGAGCTTCTGGATGAAGCCAAGGATATCCCTTCTTACCAGAGGTTCTCCTCCGGTCAACCGTATCTTCCGAATGCCCTTACTTACGCTCAGCTTTACAATATGGATCATCTCCTCATAGGTAAGGATTTCGCTATGGGGTGTAAAGGCGATGCCTTCGTCAGGCATGCAGTAGATGCACCTGAGATTGCAACGGTCTGTCACGGAGAGGCGTAGATAATTGATAGTCCTGTTGTGGTTATCTACCATGAAGGTCATCTCCCGACGTGCCCTCAGTTTCCGAAGGCTTTTGTTTCGTGTAGTTGTCGACGGCCTCCCGTAGCGTATTCGCGGCAAGCAGGGCGCAATGCTGGCTTTCCTCAGGAAGCCCGCCGATGGTTTCAAGGATCGTCTCGTTCGTGATCTTCCTGACCTCATCAGGTTGTTTTCCAAGGGCGAGCTCGGCAGCAAGAGAGCCGCAGACGATGCTGGGCCCGCAGCCATCCGTTTGGAACGAGGCCTCGCTGGCCTTCCCCTTCTCGAATCTCAGGAATATTTCCATCGTGTCGCCGCAGGGGCCGGTAATGCGAGCATAACCGTCAGGATTCTCCATCGGGCGCATGTGCAACGGGTTGCGCCATCTGTCAAAGGCCTTTTGTCCGTAGTCCCTGATCGTGTCTTCAAAGATTTTGTCCTGCAGTTCTTTTAAAAATTCGTCAAGATTATCCGACATTATCACTTCTCCTCGTTTCACTCTAAACGTAGTTAAGCAATTAACATGCCACCCTTCCCCGGTAATAAGGCAGGTGCGATAACCCCATGACTTAAATAGCTGTTTTTTTCTTACGAAGGCAGCGTCGGGGATATATGCCTATCTTCCCTACCATACATTCTTGCAATATGCAATGCTATCTGCGATACCCGCGACCGTCGCTTGCAGGCACTTCGATCTTCAGGTCTTTTATCTTTCTGTAAAGGGTGCTGGCGTTTATGCCGAGGTCGCGTGCAGCAGACTTCCTGTTGCCGGCGTAGCGTCGCAATGTCTCCGCGATTAGGTTTTTCTCCATGGCCTTAAGGTTCATCAGGCCTATGCCGCCCGTCGAAGATGGCGCGGCCGGACGTATCTCGGGGGGAAGATGGTGCAATTCTATTATCTCCCCGCGGCACAAAACAAACGCCTGTTCGATAATATTCTCAAGTTCCCGTACATTGCCGGGGAAATCGTATTCCATAAGTTGCGTCATCGCATCAATGGACAGGCCGGTAATAGTTTTTCCCTGAAGCTGGTTGAACCTTGCCAGAAGATGGTCTACCAATAGGGGAATATCTTCGCGCCGCTCTTTTAAGCCTGGCAACCCGAGATGAACAACCCGAATGCGGTAGTAGAGATCCTCCCGGAATTTTCCATCTTCGACAAGCTTTGTCAGGTCCTTATTCGTAGCGGCGATTACGCGGATATCCACCTTTACAGGCTCTATGGCTCCGAGCGGCTCCACGGCACGCTCCTGGAGAACGCGCAGCAGGCGCACCTGAAGGGCCGGCGATATGTCTCCGATCTCATCGAGGAATATCGTACCCCCGTCGGCAAGCATAAAGCGCCCGACCTTGTCCCGCTTTGCGTCTGTGAACGCCCCGGCCTTGTGGCCGAAGAATTCGCTTTCAAGAAGCGTGTCGGGCAGTGCGGCGCAGTTCACTGCAACAAAACGCCTTTTTCTGCGCGGAGACAGGTTATGTATGGCTTTGGCGAAAAGCTCCTTTCCTGTGCCGCTCGGGCCTTCGATAAGAACCGTGCTGCTGCTTTCTGCGATCAGCGGGAGCATCTCGAAGAGGCGGATCATTGCAGGGCTTCTGCCGACTATATCTTCAAAGGTGTGGCGGCTTTGCAGCTCCTTCTGCAGTTGCTCCACCTGGCTTAAGTCCTGAAAGGTCTCTACCCCGCCGATCACATTGCCGCTGTCGTCCTTCAAGATCGCTGTGGAGATGCGAACGGGAACCCTGAAGCCCTTATTGTTGACGATAAAAGCGGTGGCATTCACAACAGGCTTCCCCGTTTCGAACGTTTTCCTCAGCGCGCAGCTATTTTCGCATATATTTGCGTGGAACACCTCGGAGCACAAGCGCCCTATGGCCTCCTCGCGTAAAACCCCGGTAATGCGCTCCGCTGCTTGGTTGAAGGAGGTGATGCGCCAATCAAGTACCGTGAAGACACCCTCATTGATTGAGTCGAGGATAACATCCCTGCCGCTTCCTCCGGTAGCATGTTTCATTTCAATCCCCGTTTATCATGTCTCTTAATCATGCTAAATGCAATATTAAAACAATATAATATTGCATAATGATATAATAAAATCAAGCCTTTTTAACCTTTTAAATTGTAACAAATTGTATTTATTGATGATATTTTTTTATACCCTCATGGTATGGAGGTTGCATTTAAGATAATATGATAATCGCTATGGCAAACTGGCAGGGCTGCATATCGCCTGTGTTTGATGTGTCCGACAGGCTATGCCTGGTCCATATTGAAAACGGGAAAGAGTTGCGAAGAGAGAATATCCTGTTAAAAAACCGGAATCCTTTCCTGAGGGCAAAGGAGATGGCAGATGCCGGGATTGAGTTGTTGATCTGCGGCGCCGTTTCCCATGTTCTTGAAACAACTTTGATAAGCGTAGGCATCCGGGTCATCGGATTTGTATGCGGCAATCTCGAGAATGTCCTTGAGGCCTTTGTGAGGGGTCGGTTGACAGGGGGAAATTTTTTCATGCCTGGTTGCATCGGTGGACGACAAAGGTATCGTTTCCAGCGTCGTCGCGGGAGGAATGTACCCCGGTAACGGGGCAGTGAAAATAAAAAGGAGGTATGTGTTATGCCACGTGGAGACGGAACAGGCCCAATGGGATTGGGTCCAATGACAGGACGCGCAGCAGGATACTGCGCAGGATTTGGAGCCCCCGGATCTATGAATTTTGCCCCTGGATGGGGTTATTGGGGCTGGGGACGAGGACGAGGCGGCGGACGAGGCGGAGGCCGTGGCTGGAGGAACTGGTACTACGCAACAGGTCTGACAGGCTGGCAGAGATCGGCTGCCGGTATTCCGTTCCAGGGTTATCAGAATGCGTACGGAGGTTTTTATGGTCCTCCTGTAGCGCCGGCTATGACCAGGGAGCAGGAAATGGATCTATTGAAAGGCCAGGCAGAATACCTGGAAGATGCGCTTGAAGATATTCGAAGACAGCTCAAAGAGCTCGAGGGGAAAACAACTTAGTGAAAAAAAACCAGGAGGTTAAGTATGCTTATTGCAATTACGTCAGAAGGGCCTACGCTTGATGCAAGAATTGACCAGCGTTTCGGCCGTTGCCCCTATTTTTTGATCGTCAATACCGACGACCTCAGTTTTGAGGCTATTGAGAACCCGAATACGATGCTGGGCGGAGGTGTCGGTATCCAGTCGGCCCAGATGATTGCCGGGAAGGGAGTAACCCATGTATTGACCGGCGCCTGCGGGCCCAATGCGTACCAGACGCTCAGCGCTGCGGGGGTCGAGGTTATAGCAGGCTGCACCGGGAATGTAAGGGATGCAATCAGGCAGTTTCAGGAAGGGAGATTTACTGCAACGGGAGGTCCCAACGTGGCCGACCACTATGGTGTCAGTGAAAACTTTGCTGGACAGGCCGGTCCTGGTATGAATGTTGCTGCCGGGTATGGTGCAGGTGGCGGTATGGGCCGTGGCATGGGGATGGGCCGTGGCATGGGGATGGGCCGTGGCATGGGTGGCGGTGGCGGCATGGGCCGTGGCATGGGCATGGGGGCCGGGTTTGGCAGCCGGCAACCGGTAGAAACAAGGGGTCAGAAAGAAAGCGAAGAAGACGACCTGGAAGCACTGAAAAGACAGATGCAGGAAATTAACAAGCGGATCCAGCAACTCGAGAAAGAAAAAGGCAGTAAAGGGAAGAAGTGATACATATTTCACTTCAGTGTTTCGAGCAGAACGGAAATATAAAATTTTTTGTGAGGATATCATAATGATAACAATCTCAGTTGCTAGTGGAAAAGGCGGTACCGGCAAAACTACAATAGCAAACAACCTGGCGGTTGTTTTATCAGAAAACGGCCACAGTGTCGCATATATGGATTGCGACGTAGAAGAGCCGAACGGCGCTCTTTTTCTGAAACCGAAGATCGAGGAAACACAGACGGTAAGCATGGGCATCCCGCAGGTCGATTCTGAAAAATGTACCGTCTGCGGGCTCTGCGGTGAAATCTGCCAATACAGCGCTATTGTTGCGCTTAAGACAACACCCCTTGTTTTTCCCCAACTTTGCCATAGCTGCGGGGGGTGCTGGATGGTCTGCCCTGTGGGGGCAATTACTGAAGCATTTCGAGATACAGGCAGGCTGGAGATCGGACACGCGGGTAAGGTCTTGTTTGCTCAGGGGATATTAAACGTTGGCGAGGCCATGAGCCCCCCTGTGATACGACGCGTCAAGAATGTCAGTCCTGATGTTGATGTTCGCATTGTTGACGCGCCACCGGGAACGTCGTGTCCGGTGATCGAAAGCGTCCGGGGAGCAGACCTTGTGCTCCTGGTCACCGAGCCGACGCCTTTTGGATTGAACGACCTTAAGCTCGCGGTGGAAATGGTCAGGATTCTGATGCTCCCTTTTGGCGTAGTCATTAACCGCGCCGATGTCGGGGATGATCGAACGCGTAATTATTGTCTGAGCGAGCACATCGATATTCTTGCCGAGATTCCTGATGACCGCAGAATAGCAGAGGCTTATTCCCGGGGCGAGTTAGTCTGTGAGGCATTGCCGGAATACAGGCATACATTTTCAGAATTACTTGCGAGGATAGAGAAAAAGATATCAACGGAAAAGGATGCGATTGAGAGGAGGGCGAAGGGATGAGAGAACTCACTATCATTAGCGGAAAAGGCGGTACCGGAAAGACCTCGGTAGTCGCATCCTTTGCAGCGCTGGCCGAAAGAAGTGTTTTGGCTGATTGTGACGTTGATGCCGCCGATCTTCACCTCGTGCTCGATCCTAAGGTTTTGCAGCAGGAGGATTTTTCGGGAGGCAAAAGGGCAAGGATTGACCACAACCTTTGTACAGTCTGCGGGAAGTGCCGGGAAATATGTCGTTTCGATGCCGTCAGCTTTGACGGGGAAGGCAACGAAAGGGTGGAGAAAACCTTTCGCGTCGATCCGATAGCCTGTGAAGGGTGCGGAGTATGTGCATGGTTCTGCCCCGAAAAGGCGATCATATTTGAAGCGGCAGTCAACGGCCGATGGTTTGTGTCGGAGACCCGCCATGGCCCCATGGTTCATGCAAAACTGGGGATTGCGGAGGAAAACTCGGGAAAGCTGGTAACCACCGTGAGACAGGAAGCAAAAAAGATCGCCAGGCAGCGCAACCTTGAACTGATCATTGTAGACGGTTCTCCCGGAATCGGGTGTCCCGTTATCGCATCCATAACGGCAACAAATCTTGTCCTGACCGTGACCGAGCCAACGGTAAGCGGACTCCATGATCTGGAGCGCGTTGCGGATTTGACCCGCCATTTCAATATTCCGAACCTGGTCTGTGTCAACAAATGGGATCTGAACCGGGACGTTACAGCCGAGATCGAAAAGCAGGCAAAGGGCAAAGGCATGATTGTTGCCGGGAGGATACGATATGACAAGGCGGTAACGGAGGCGCAGATCAAAGGGCTTTCAATCGTCGAATACAAGGAGGGCGGATGTGCCGAAGACATACGGGAGCTATGGAAAAACGTTCTCGATCACGTCCAGGAGCTTGCTTAGCAATATGCCGGGAAGATTGCCATGAAGATTAAAGTACTTTTTGAAAACAAAAGAATAAACAATGCCCTTTCTTTTGGCTGGGGCGTTTCTTTTCTTATTGAGGACAGCGTCCTTTTTGACACCGGCGAAGATGCAGGCTGCCTGCTTCATAATATGAGCGTTATGGGCGTGGAGAGGAACGGCATAAAGACAGTCATTATCTCTCATGAGCACTTTGATCATACAGGAGGGCTCTGGGAGGTGCTTCGGAACAACCCCCGGGTCGATCTGTATATATGCCGGGATTCAAGCCGGGGATTTAAAGATAAGGCACACTCATACGGGTGCAACGTGATAGAGGTCGGCGCCTCCTTCTCGTCGATTGCCGATTCTATTTACACAACAGGTCAGATGGAGATGCTGCACGGCTTCGGGCGCATAGTTGAACAGTCGTTGGTGCTGGATACGCCCAAAGGGCTTACCATACTAACGGGCTGCGCCCACCAGGGCATAATCAACATCGTGAAACGCGTAAAAGAAAATATAAAAAAGGATATCTATCTTGTAATGGGCGGCTTCCATCTGCTCGACGAGCCTGTCAGAAAGATCTGGGAAGTGAACAGCAGGTTAAAGGAATCAGGCATACAAAAAGTAGGGCCATCCCACTGTACAGGCGAAGAGGCTATAGAAACCTTTAGAGAATCATACGGGGATAATTTTATCGACATCAAAGCAGGGAAAGTTATAGAGGTTTAACATACAAACAAAGAGGAGGCGTTGATTGCCATTCCGTTAGGGACTACAGCTGGATCGAATCCGTCTTTGTCCATGTTGAGCCTGCACGACATGACGCCGTCTCTGCCACCATATAAAAGCTGAAAACAGATTAAAACTACGGCATTTGTTACGGCTCCTTGAGCCAAGAATAATAGCTTCCCAGCTGGTATAGGGCTGCGAGGGGATTGTGCCCCGTGACGCGGTCTTTTACCGCCAGCACCGTGGAGGGAGCCTTTACATATTTAAAGAACAGCGAGTCGTGGCCGACACAAAGGCCGAGGAGGATATTGAAGTCGACCTTTGCGTAGTTGGCTACCATGGCCTGAAATATGGGGTTGCATATTGACTCGAAGCCGCCCCTGAAGACCTTTTCTTCGTCGCTTAGACCAATCTCTTCTTTAGGAACACAGCCTGCCTTGCACATGACGGAGGCGACCTCGAAGCCTTTTTTTTCGTAAAAATCTGAGGCAATTGCCGCCTCGCTGGCAAGACCGGCGCAGAAGATGATGCCGAGCCGCCGGTACCCCATCTTTCGGGCGAACTCGCATATCTCCAGGATCCTTGGTTTGATGGGGTGTTTGACGTATGGATTCCGCTCTCTGCCGCTGTAGCATTCGCCTTCCTGGATCGATGCCTGCCGGGCAAACTCGAAATTTTCAGCAGATTGGTATTCACGGCGGGCCTTTGCAAGAAGGCCTTTGGCAGATACGGTAGGGCATCCTGCCGAAGGAGCCCCGCCGGGCTTCATGCATGCACGTTCCCGGAATTCGATGTTGCATTTTGCGCATTGAGCTTGAATCTTCTTTTTTTTAGCCGGTGATTTCATTCCAGGGCCTCCTCTCCGAAAATTCAGGATATATTAAAATGTTGCCCGATGCTTTTGTATTACGCCAGGAGCGCTGTAAGCGCCTTAATATTGCCAATGGTCTCCAGGTGAAGAATCCGTTCGATGATAGCGGGAGCCTTCTCCTTCAGGTTCTCATGTCTGCCGTAGCTGACACATTTCAGAAACTTCCCGATGCATTCCTCCACGCTCAGGGGGTTACCGGGGCTACCCTTCATTTTGATGGTATCCTTTTCGTATATGCCCGACCGGGTCTGCACGATAATGCGCGACCTGTCCATGTCTCTGGCCGGCAGAGATGGATCCTCAATTACCCGTACCTTTTTTGCAAGGTCGAGAACAGAGACATCACCAATAGAGTCCCGTTCGAAATCTTCCAGGCGTACATCACCGCGTAAAAACGCTGCTGCGACCGTATAGGGTATGCTGAATTGCGCGTCGACCTGAGGGTTCTCCCGGATCGTGAACGATTGCCCGACCATTTCCCGGGCCATCTTTGACACGTGAACAACGACCTCTTCTATGGAGCCGGCCTCGATCTTGTAATCATTTTTTCCTGCCAGGGCGGCATCGATCGAGGCGTGGGTCATCCTGCAGGAGGGATAGGGCTTGATGCTTAATCCCATTACTCCGTACCCTTTCCCCAGGTTCTCAAGCAGCCTTTCCCTATCATAATCACCTGATTCGTAGAGATGAAAAAAGCCGTATTGTCCTTCAAGGAACCCCTTGGCGCCGGTAATGCCGCTTTGCGCAAGGGACGCGGAGAGCACGCCCGATTTTGCTGAAAAGGCCGGCTGCATGCGTTTTACGAGTCCTCCATCAATGAGGCATTGTGCGTTGCCGGCGGTCTGGCTGTATACGATGCCCAGCGCGTGAGACAATCTTTCTCTGCTAAGCCCCATGATCTTCCCCGCCGCAACCGCGGCCCCAAAGGTGCCGCATGTCGCTGTCCTGATCCACGAAAGAGGTCGGTTGGTGCTTAAGCCGAGCCTGCATACCATATCAACTCCGAGGGCAACGGCGTTGATCAGATCGGCGCCTGAAACATTGCCTGCTGATTCAGCCGCTGCGATGGCCGCGGGCAGTACGGAAACATGGGCGTGCAGGGCCGACTCGTCAAGGGTGTCGTCGAAATCGAGGGCATGCATCATCATGCTGTTCGCCATGGCCGCCCACGGTGCAGGCGCCTTCCCGCCGTAGGACATTATCGTAGCCTCGGGTTTTCCGCCCCATTCTTTTACAAGATAAACAACCTCCCTGCAGCCTGGAGCATTGCAGCCTGCGAGGGCAACACCGATCGAGTCAAGGATAAACATCTTTGTGTTGTCCACCACGGCTTCAGGGAGGTTGTGGAATTGCGTTTTCTCTATATGTTGCAGGATTCTGGATGTAGAGTCCATGCCATACCTCTATTGTTCAATCCGGATGATTCCCCGCAGCTTACTTCGGTATCTTTACATTCTTCTCTTTATAGAATTTTACTGCGCCCGGGTGAAAAGGAAAAGGTGAACCGAGCACCGCTCCTTCTAATGTCAGATCCTTGGCAACCTTGTGTATCGCCACAAGATCGCTCTTGTGTTCGAACAGGGTTTTTACGATGGTATAGGCCATCTTTTCGTCCATTTTCTCGTGGCAGACAAGGAAATTGCCTGCGGATACGGTCGTTACATCGTAGTCTACTCCTTTATATGTGTTCGCAGGACAGACTGTTTTGAAATAGATTGGGCCGTATTTGGCTACCATCTTCTCCAGCGCCTCTCCATGGCTTATAAGCTTGATCTTGATCCCGGGGCTTGCAGCGACATCCATGACAGAGGCGGTCGGTATCCCGCCTACCCAGAAGTATGCGTCGATCTTGCCGTCTTTCAAGGCGTTGGCGGATTCCGAGGCGCTGAGGCGGTCCCTTTTTATATCTTTTTGGGGGTCTATGCCGAATGCCTCCATGATCCGTCCTGACAAGACCTCGGTGGCGCTCCCGGGCGCCCCGGTTGAGACCCTTTTCCCTTTTAGATCACTTATTGAATTGATGCCCTTGCCGTCAATGGTGACAACATGGGTAATAGAGGCATAAAGGCCTGCGAGGTTTCTCATGGGAATCTTCTCCTTGAACACACCCTTCCCGGTGTATGCATCGTATCCCACATCACCGAGCATGATAGCCAGGTCTGCCTTTTTTGCCCCCAGCAGCTTGGCGTTGTCCACTGCAGCGGCGGTCACTTCGGCGGTAGCCTCAAAGCCGGGGATGTATTTTGATATGACGCTCGCCATGGCGCCCCCATAGGGGTACCAGACGCCTCCTGTTCCGCCGGAAGCTATGGAAAGAATCGCCTTCTTCTGTGCCAGGGCAGCGCCTGAAACAACAACGGTGAGAAGGAACAAGGCAATGACGGCCGTAACCACCATCCTTTCTTTTACTGACTTCGATCTCTTCTTCATACTTACCTCCTTGATATTTATTTTACAAATCAGCATTTCAGCTATCAGCATTCAGCGAACAGCCGTCAGCTGTGAGCTGACGGCTGAATGCTGCTCTATTCGTTTGTGTCCATGGACTCTTTCAGGAGTCCGGTTATATCCATTACCTTGATCTTGTCTGTTGCCTGCATGTCTTTTGCCGCGTTCATAAGCATTGTATAGCACCATGGGCAGGCAGTGGCAAGGACGTCCGCGTCTGCATCGATCGCCTGGTTGATGCGCGTACGGGCAAGCTTTGGCTCTTCCTCGACCTCAGCGAACATCCTCCCTCCTCCTCCGCCGCAACACAGGGCCTCATCCTTTTTCATCTTCATCTCTACCAGCCTGATACCGGGGACCATAGCAATGAGCTCCCGCGGCGGGTCGTATATCTGGTTGTGCCTGCCGAGATAGCAGGCATCGTGGTATACGACGGTGTAAGGGAGCTTCTTTGTCAAGGCCGCCTTTTTCTCCTTCAGGATGTCCAGAAGGAATTCAACATAATGGCGGACCGACCATTGCCTTTCTTGCACAGGGTATTCTTTTGAAAAGGTATTAAAACAATGAGGTGACACGGTTACGATCTTCTTCACGCCGGCTTCCTTAAAAAGCCGGACATTTGCATTCATCAATTCCTGGAAGATCGCCTCGTCGCCCATGCGCAGCGCTGGATCGCCGCAGCAGGTTTCGTTTTCCAACACACCGTAGTTGATATCCAGCCCGTCGAAGACCGCAAGGAGGTTTCTCCCAAGGCCGTGAAGCTCCTGGTCATAGGACAGCGTGCACCCCACATAGAGGAGGATATCCGCCTGTTCCTGTGGCAGACGCTTGACGGGGAGATCCTGCAGCCATTCGAACCTTTTCCCGGGCTTCTCGCCGTAAGGGTTGCCGTTTTTTAGAAGGTCTTTCAGAGGCTTTCTTTGCTGCGGCAGAGGGCCGATCATCATCTCCCTTAAGATCTTCCTCCCCGCCTCTATCGCTTCGAGCACGGGGATCCCCGTTGCCTTTGCCTTGCACCGGACAACACAGCCGTTGCAGGTCGTACAAGAATATACAAGATCGCGAAGGGTTTCTTTTTCGTTTCCTTTGAGCAGGTCCCATTTGATCGCGTACTTGATGGACTGCAGAATGCCGGACGGAGTCTGGCTCATGAACCCTCTGGTTGACTGGAAAAGAGGGCAGATCGAAAAGCAGTAGTTGCAGTTCCTGCACCTGCTCGCGGCGTCAAGAACGGTTTCTTTATTATAAGAATCACCTTTTATTTCATTCTCATTCATTGATTCGCCTCCGCGCATCGCCCATGCCGTTGTCGCCCCGAACCGTCATTGTTAGTCCTCCAACAACCCTGTGTTTAATATATTGTTAGGATCGAAAACCTTTTTCATGTCCTTGACAAGTCCATAGCCTTTCTCTCCGTAGCGTTTCACGAAGAAAGAGGTTCTTTTGGAGAACTGTCCCCACTCTCCTCCGCATGTGCCGTATTTAAGGTTTAGCTCCTCTTCCCTTTGGAACTTTTCATCAATTGCCTTCTTCTTTTTTTCGTTATCCCAATCCTTTGGTATGATAACGCCGGGATGCATGGTCAATCCCCCGATATGGCCGAAGAGATAGCTGGTCAACTGGCTGAGGACCGGAAGCCCTTTATTAAAATTGGCGGCCTCATTGAGGCACTCGGGAAGATCTTTTAAATTCGAAACCACCTCGGCGGAGGCCCACTGGTTGCCGCTTTGCTGCATAAGGAAGGACCCTATGACCTCCCTTGCAGACCAAAGCTTTTCCCATAGGACGGCATCTTCAATGCGTTGCGCCTCGAAGGGATCTTCTGCGCTCAGCGAGAGTAGAATCTGGTCTGCCTTTCTGGCTGCCTCCTCTTTTGAATCCGCATTGGTCACGAATAAGACGACAGCGCCTCTCTGCGACTCTATGCCCTTAAGGTCGTACCCTATCTGCGCAACCTTTTCCTCCATAAATTCCATAAAGAACGGGGCAGGGCGCCTTTCCATATACATCCTCTGGACGGCCCTCGCTACGGATTCAAGGTCCTTGTATACGGCAATGCCGCAGGCCCTCTCGAATTGAGGGACGAGACGCATTCTGATCTTTGTGATGACCCCCAGCAGCCCGTCTCCTCCCACGAAAAATTTGGTAAGGTCTGTCCCTGCCGGCCTGCGAAGGCCTTTTGTGCCGGTTTCGATAATCTCTCCTGTGGGAAGCACCGCTTCGATGCCGAGCACGTAATCTCCGGGCTTGCCGATGCTTGTATCCACGATATGGGCGCTTGTATTGTTGGAGATTATCCCTCCCATGCTTGCTATGAGCCGGCTGCCAGGCGCGGCAGGCAGGAAAAAGCCCCGTTTTTTCAGGGCCTCTTCGACGGAGGCGCAAATGCACCCCGGGCCGCATTCGAAATAGCCGTAATCTTCTGAAAGCTCAATGGCGTTGAACCTGTGGGTATTGAGGACAATGCCGGGGACGGGGTACCTTGCGGCGCCGATAAACGACGTCCCTGAGCCCCTGATAAAAACAGGGACCTTTGAGCCGTTCGCATAGCGCATGATCTCGCCGATCTCTTCCTTGGAGCCCGGCATAACAACCACATATGGCAGCGAATCCCTTTCCGCCTCGTAGGGGAATGTATCGAGCGAGTTTTTTATCCTCTCGAAGATATGGGCAGATACATATTTCTTGCCCACTATCCTTTCCATATCTTCAATGAGCGTTTGGGGTGGTGAAGATTTCATCGGCCCTCCTGCCTCGTTTTGTTGCAAAACATTGCCATTACGATCCCCTGACCAATTTTGTTTCCCGGGATGAATCAGATGGTCTATAATAAATACTATATATAAGACGAAAAGGTCAACAGACTATGTGTATTTATAGGTTGTTAGTCCATCGCGGAAGAGGGCAGGGCGAGGGGCACAGCAGGGGAGTTCATGTGTACATTTCCTCTTCGTGCACGACACGGCTTTTTATAAATGACAGAAGCTCCTGGAGAACAGGCAGGACATCGGTCCTGAACCTCCCCGCGACAACAAGGCGCATAATGTCATCGCCCACATTCAGCATGCCCTCGTTGATCCAGGCCCTGATATCCGCAATCCCGTCACGGCCTTTCAGCTCTTTGACGCAGGCTTCGAGCATCCCTTTATCGTAAGACAACTTCATGGCCCCGACGGTCTTGCCATCCTTCGATGTGCCGCGGACGATCCCGTTGTGAACGATGATCATCCCCAGTTTTTCAGGGTCCGCTGTCTTTTTTATTTCCTCTATCCATTCAGCGATCATAAAGCCTCCAATTTAAAATTACAGTTTAAAATATAAGTTATTTGATCTTTTTTCAAGCAAATAAAGCGCTGCCCCGCAGCCTCCTTGTACCGAACGATCAATGCTTTGTTTGCGATCCCGACATGCTATATTGACATAGGATGTAGTATAAAATGTGTGCTTTCCACTTGAGCCGCTTATGAATTATTTTGTATGATATGCAGGAGAGAGGTCATGGTATGAAGTTGCTGAACAGGGTAGCGTTGTTGACGGCGGCAGCCGGTGCGGGGATTGGTCAGGCAACGGCGAGGATCATGGCGCGGGAGGGCGCGAAGATCGTTGTTACCGACGCCCATGAGGAACGTGCGATCTCGGTTGCCCGTGCGATCCATGAAGAGCGCGGCACGGAAACGCTGGGTATGCGCTGCGACGTGACAAGAAAGGAGGACGTGGAGCGCGTTGTGGCCGCAACCCTTGAACGCTTCGGGCGCGTCGACATCCTCTTCAACAACGCCGGGACAAACAGGCCCGCGCATGTCGTAGATATGACGGACGAGACCTGGGAGCTCGTCATCAACACGTCGCTCAGCGGTACCTTCTACTGCTGCAGGGCGGTGCTTCCGGCGATGATCGCGCAGAAAAGAGGCCGTATCGTAAGCATTACCTCTGTGGCTGCCTTCCGGGGGCTTAAAGCCGGCCATGCGCATTACGCAGCGGCGAAGGCGGGAGTGATGGCATTTACCCGTTGCCTGGCGATGGAGGCTGCGGAACACTGTATTACCGTAAATACGATAGCGCCGAGCTTTATCTATAATGAGTTTATACCCCACATCTATCCCGAGGAAGAGATAGAAAGGATGTACGAGGAGATACCTTATCCGAGGAAGGGGGCGCCTGAGGATATTGCAAATACGGTCCTTTTCCTTGTTTCCGACGAAGGGGAGTATATAACGGGCCAGACCATCTGTGTTACCGGCGGAAGCTGGATGAGATGATGGTGGAAGGAGGTTCATGTGCAGCAGAAATTAAAAACGGATGAGCTTTACAAACGGTGTGATCCCGATGCCTTCCCGTTCACGACCACCGGTGAGGTCACGGAAGTTCTGAGAACGATAGGGCAGGAAAAGGCCCTCAGTGCCCTCGACTTTGGCCTCAACATGGACAGCAGCGGCTTCAACATATTTGCCATAGGGGAGAGCGGCACCGGCAAGATGACAACGGTCATGACCATGCTCAATGCCAAGGCGTCCGAAGAGAGTGCTCCGCCCGATTGGTGCTATGTCTATAATTTCAAAGACCCTGATACCTCAATCGCGTTGTCTTTTGAGCCGGGCAAAGGTGCCTCATTCCAGAAGGAAATGGATGAGCTCATCAAGATACTCCGGTTAGAGATACCCAAGGCCTTCGAATCCAAAGAGTACGAGACGCAGAAGAGCAAGGTCATCGACGAATTCCAGCAGAAACAATCAGAGTATCTTGCAAGGCTCGATGCTGAGGCAAAGGAGAGGGGATTTACCGTAAAGAGACAGCCCACGGGCATATTGATAGTACCGATAAAGGAGAACGGCGAGCTCTTGACGAAGGAAGAGTTCGACGCGTTGGAAGAAAAGAGCAGAAAGAAGATGGAGGAGACGGGACGGTTCTTCCAGGAGAAGCTCAATGATGTTGTGCGGGTTCTCAGGGAGGCGGAGAAGATCGTCAGGGACATGATGGGCAGGCTCGACAGAATGGTGGCCCTTGATCTTGTGGGTCCTCTTATAGATGCAATGGAAAAGAAGTACCACGACCAGGGCAAGGTCGTGCAATACCTCCAGGATGTCGAGGAAGAGATACTCTCCCACCTCGACGAGTTCCGTGCGACCGAAGAGCCGCAATCTCCTATTCCTTTCCTTAAGATGCCCAAGGCAGAGGCGTCCTTCTCTAAATATAGCGTGAACGTCATCGTCAACAACGGGCAACGGCAGGGCGCCCCCGTTGTGTATGAAAGCAACCCGACATACCTGAACCTTTTCGGTCGTTTGGAATATAAAGTCCAGTACGGCATGGCGACGACGGATTTTACCATGATCAAGGATGGCTCGCTTCACAGGGCGAACGGCGGCTATCTTGTTGTGGATGCCATGGAGCTTCTCAAGAATCCCTTTTCCTATGAGGCGCTGAAAAGGGCGCTCAAGAACAAAGAGATCAAGATCGAAGATGTCCTGGAACAGTACAGACTGGTAAGCACCGCCGGTTTAAAGCCTGAGGCGATCCCCTTGAGCGCAAAGGTTGTCCTTGTAGGTAATCCTTACCTCTATTATCTCCTGTACAATTATGATGAGGACTCGCGGGAGCTTTTCAAGGTCAAGGCCGATTTTGACAGCAGGATGGAAAGGACGCCGGAGAACATAGTGAAGTATGCGTCCTATGTCGCCCAGTGCCAGAAGGGCGAAGGCCTCCTTCCCTTTGACAGGTCAGGTGTCGCAAAGATCGTTGAGTACGGGTCGCGATTTGCAGACCATCAGGAGAAGCTCTCGACAAAGTTCAGCCTTATCGCCGACCTTGTCCGGGAGGCCCATTACTGGGCGAAAAAAGAGGGCAGCGATGTCGTTACCGGGGTGTACGTTAGGAAGGCTATGGACGAAAAGGTACGCCGTGTGAACAGGATCGAGGAGAGGATCCAGGAAATGATGGTCGAGGACACGCTGATCGTCAATACTTCGGGAGGAAAGGTGGGGCAGGTGAACGGGCTGGCGGTCTTTGATCTCGGTGACTACAGCTTCGGGAAGCCGTCGAGGATCGCTGCCAAGACCTATGCGGGCAAGGCCGGGATTGTAAACCTCGAACGTGAAACAAAGATGAGCGGAAAGATCCATGAAAAGGCGATACTTATCATCACGAGCTATCTCGGGAGCAAATACGCGGTGAAAAGGCCCATCAGCCTTTCCGCGTCCATCGCCTTTGAGCAGCTTTACGAGATGGTTGAAGGAGACAGCGCCACCTGCGCGGAGCTCTACGCCCTTCTGAGCAGCATCTCCGGCGTCCCGTTGAAGCAATCTTTTGCCGTGACAGGGTCAATGGACCAGAACGGCGACGTGCAGCCCATAGGCGGCGTGAATCAGAAAATAGAAGGGTTCTTCGAGCTGTGCAAGGCGAGGGGGTTGGACGGCACGCACGGCATCATCATGCCGAAACGAAATATCAGGAACCTCGTGCTGAACGAAGAGGTCATAGAGGCTGTCCGCAGCGAAAAATTCAAGATCTACGCCATCGACCGGATGGAAGAAGGACTGGAGCTGTTAACGGACATGAAGGCGGGGGAACTGCAGGAGGACGGCACATACCCCGAGGGCACGGTCAACTTTCTCGTTGAAAAACGGCTGACGGAGATCTCAGAGGCGCTGGAGAAGAAAAAAGAAAAAGAGAAGGAAAACGGGGAGGAAAAGCAGAAATAGTTTATGGCAGACCAGATACTGGATGCTTGATACTCGATGCTGGATGATAGACGCGAGGAGATGAATATTGGCGATAAATTTTGAGAAAGGGCTTGAGCTGTATGACCACCCGGAGATCTTTTACCGGCTCTTTTTCCCACGCCGCGAATCGGTTGGCGACAGCGAGCGGCCAAAGGCAATAAACTATTTTGTTTCGGTAGCGCAGGGCATCTCCATAGGCTGCCGCTTCTATCCTGCCGCCGCGGGCGGCCCGAATATCCTCTATTTCCACGGCAACGGGGAAATAGCCCCCGACTATGACTACATTGCTCCGGTATATGCGGAGAAGGGGCTCAACCTCTTTGTCGCCGATTACCGGGGCTACGGCATGAGCGACGGAAGCCCCACCTGCAGCAGCATGATCAGGGACGCTCACCCGGTCTTCCGGGGCTTCACTGCCTGTTTGTCTGAGATGGGCCATTCCGGAGGCCTTTATGTCATGGGCAGGTCTTTGGGAAGCGCCCCTGCTATTGAGCTGGCCCATCATTACCAGCGGCAGCTAAAAGGGCTTATCGTGGAAAGCGGTTTTGCAAGCGCGCGGAACCAGCTTAAACGGCTGGGCGCCCTGCATCTCTTTGACGCCCGGGAAGAGCCCCTAGGGTTCGGCAACGACCTGAAGATAAAAGAAGTCCTTATCCCGACCTTGATCATCCATGGAGAAAGGGATGAGATTATACCTGTCGAAGAGGGGCGGACACTGTACGAGCTCTCCGGGGCGAAGGAGAAGTTCTCGCTCTTTATCCCCAACGCCGGACATAACGACCTGATGATGTACGGTCTGGATGCGTATATGAAGGGGATCGAAGGGTTCACCCGTTAAAAGATTTACCCCCCTCACCCTGACCCTCTCCCGCCAGGGGAGAGGGAATAGAAAAGACCCGTACCTCTTCGGAGCGATGATGGATACTCTCTCGAGAGGGAATAGAAAAGACCCGTACCTCTTCGGAGCGGTGATGGATCCTCTCTCGAGAGGGAATAGAAAAGACCCGTACCTCTTCGGAGCGGTGATGGATCCTCTCTCGAGAGGGGAGAGGGGACGGTGTGCACCTGTGTCCCTGCCTTTTCTGGGAGGGGAGATATTGTTACCCCGAAGGGCTGCTTTGAGGAATCTATTGATTGAGCGTTTTTGCGGAGATGTCCCGACAGGATGCGAGAATGAAGTAGTCGGTTAAATGGTTTTCTTCGGGATACTCGGCTATCGGGTATTACTTCTTTTCAATTTCTTTGATTACTGAGTCGGCGATCTTATTGTGCATGTCGGGAGGCCTATCCTCATAGAGGTCTTTAATGACCCTTAACCGTGCCTCCAGAATGAGCTCTTCATCATTAAATTCGTCTGTCGTGTAATCTGCGTCTCCATCCTGGAGTTCTATGGCTTCCAGCGATACTTCGTACCATTCTTCCACGTACTGGTCGATAGCCCGCTCAACGTGCTGCTGTATCAGTTCTTTATCCGGCCGGCATCCTTTATCTGTGCATATCTTCTCTATTTTTGAGATGATATCATTGACCAGTTTTGGCCTTACGTCGGGAGTGAATCCTTTTTGTTTCGTCATCTCTGTACCCCTGAAAAAAGATTGTAAACATTGTTACATAAAAGTCGACAGAGAGCAAAATAAATTTTGTGATATATGTCACATTGTGAGCTGTTTTTTCGTGCTCTTGATTTCCCGCCTCTCCTGTGGTTACAATAGGGGGCATGCTTTCCAGGATAAAGGAACGGGTAGGAGCGCATAGGGCCCGCAAGGTGGAATGCTCGGAGACGATCATGGCAGGGGTGGTTATCCCCCTCTTTGAGAGGGACGGAGACGTCTTTTTTGTCCTCACTAAGAGGGCTGATACGGTGAAGATCCATAAGGGCGAGGTCTCCTTCCCGGGAGGGATGTACGAACCCGAAGACGGGAACACGAAAAGAACGGCGATAAGGGAATGCTGCGAAGAGATAGGGGTTAAAGATACCGACCTGGAGATCATCGGGCAGATGGACGATGTGTATACGATGACAGGTTTTGTTATAACGCCCTACGTGGGTGTTATACCCTATCCATACAGGTTTAGAACGAGCCCCGGAGAAGTGGCATACCTCATATACCTGCCGTATGGTTTTCTGCGGGAGAACGATCCGATAGCAGAGATGGCCGAACATGAAGGAATGATGCAAATGGTTCCTTCTTTCCGTTACAATGGGGACAGGATCTGGGGCGCCACGTGCAGAATGCTCGTAAAATTCAAAGAAATCGTGGAACATGAGTAAACTGAACGTGAAAGTGCTCATCCTGCTGTCCCTGGGACACCTTGTGGTAGACATTTACCAGGGCGCCCTCCCGGCAACGCTTCCATTTCTCAAAGACAAGCTTTCCCTCTCATATACCGCTACAGGCCTCATCCTCGTGATGGCCAATTTTACCTCATCTATTTTGCAGCCGCTCTTCGGGTTTTATTCTGATAAGAAAGAGAAGGCGATCCTTCTTCCCATCGGGTTACTTTGCGCGGGCCTGGGATTTTCATTTATTTCAATACCTGACAGCCTTGCCGTCGTTTTGTTCATGGTGGCGATAAGCGGCCTTGGCACCGCCTCCTATCACCCTGAAGGCTACAAAACGGCAAATTTTTTCACCGGTGAAAAGAGCGTCACCGGTATGGCCATTTTTTCCGTGGGCGGAAACCTCGGCTTTTCCCTTGGCCCGATCCTCTCTATCTATATCATACAATACCTTGGGCTATCATCTCTCCCTATCATAGTCTTCCCATCGCTTATTGTGACTGCCCTCATCATATATCAAAGGAAGGTTATCGCCATCCCCGCCATGGAGCATGCTCAACGGCAGAAGGCGGCGCCGAAGACAGGAAGCGGCACATATCTCTCGCTTTTTATGCTCATTGCGATTGTCATTATGAGAACCTGGACACAGATGGGTCTTCTGACCTACATCCCCTTTTACTACATCAATTATATGAAAGGCGACCCCCTTTATGCCGGCAAGCTCGTCTTTGTCTACCTCTTAAGCGGTGCGGCAGGAACTATGATCGGGGCTCCACTGGCTGACAGATGGGGGCACCGCAGGTTTCTGAGATTCTCAATGTTCATTGCTGCAGCAACGCTCCCCCTCATGTTCTTTGTGAAGGGATATATGCTCTTTGTTGTCCTCGGCATCCAGGGCATGATCCTTGTCTCTACGTTTGCCGTCACCATCGTCATGGCGCAGAAGCTTCTGCCGGCAAAGCTCGGGATTGCCTCGGGGCTGATGGTGGGGTTTGCCATCGGAACAGGCGGCATCGGAGTGACCTTGCTCGGGATCATCGCGGATAACTTCGGGGTCCCCGTTGCCCTCGAATCGATCATAGCCTTGCCTTTTATAGGCTTTGTTCTAAGCCTTATATTGCGGTATCAGGAAAAGGCATGAAGCGGGTCATCTGCGTGGTCGGCAGGCCGAACGTTGGAAAATCAACATTATTCAACCGCCTGCTCGGCTACAGGAAGGCCATCACCGAAGACACCCCTGGTGTCACGAGAGACAGGAATTACGGCGAGTTCGAATACGGGGGAAGGACGTTTGTGCTTATTGATACCGGCGGGTTTGAGCCTTTCAGGGAAGATGGGTTCTCCCCGCTCGTTGGACAACAGATAGCGAGATCCATTGAGGAGTCCTCGATGGTGCTCTTTCTTCTCGATGGCAGAGAGGGAATCCTGCCTGAAGATAAAGACATTGCAAGGACTTTGCGAAAATACGACAAACCTGTTTTTTTTGTTATCAACAAGATCGATTCACAGAAAAGGGAGCTCGATGCCTTCGAGTTTTATGAGCTCGGAATAGAAAAATATTACCCCATCAGCGCACTCCACGGCACAGGCATAGAGGATCTTCTTGAGGGTATCACCGGCATGGCGGCCGATATGGCTGAAGCGACGGGCAGCGGCGAAGCCACGTCCTCGTCGCTGAGGGTTGCCATTATCGGACGGCCGAACACCGGCAAATCATCGATCACGAACAGGATCCTCATGTCAGACAGGATGATCGTCAGCGAGGTGCCCGGCACTACGAGGGACGCCATCGATTCCAGGGTGGCCTTCAAAGGCAGGGAGATCGTCCTTATAGATACGGCAGGACTTCGCAAGAAGAGCAAGATCATAAGAAAGATCGAGGAATATTCCGTTGCGAGCGCCATCAAAAGCGTAGAGAATGCGCATGTTGTCAACCTTGTTATCGATGCCGTGGAAGGAGCGAGCCATCAGGATGGCAGCATTGCGCACCTTGTTGCCGCAAGGGGAAAAGGGATCTGCATTATAGTAAACAAATGGGACCTCGTTGAAGGAAAGATGAAGCAAAACGAATACAGCGCGGCGATGATGGAGAAGATGCCTCACGTTTCCTTTGCGCCCGTCCTTTTTGTCTCCGCAAAGACCGGGAAGAACATCGGGAAGATCCTTGAAACGGACGTAGCGATATATGGTCAGTTGACGGGGATGATCAAGACGAAGGACCTCAACAGGGCACTGGAGGAGATTATGCAAAAGCTCCATCCCCCATATCAGCAGGGAAAGAGCATCAGGATATCTTACATCAACCAGCCGAAGGCGCTGCCGCCGACCTTCATCCTTTTTTCAAACCACCCTGAGCGCATCCCTGAACACTATAAACGGTATATCGAAAATTCCCTCAGGGAAAGATATGGCTTCCGCGGCGCGCCGATAAGGCTGGTATTTAAAAAGAAATAGATAAGCGCATAATCCATAGCCATTTGTATACTGTCGGCCGACTAATCTTAAACTTCTGTGCAAGATCTGTTACATTCATATGTTTTTCATTCCAATCTCTAACGAGTTGCATCTTTAGTTCCATCTGGCTTAGCACCTTCCACGGCATCTGTTCTCCTCCTTGCCGTAAAGTGTAAACCATGTATCCGGTCTGTTTTGTAAACTATGTTACCAGTTTGTACCAACGCTCTCCCCTCTCCCCTTGCGGGAGAGGGTCAGGGTGAGGGGGAAACTAACCTGCGGTTTCCCTCTTCCTTCATGAAAAAGGACCATAGCAACACTCTCCCCTTATCTTATGGAAAATGGTCAGGGCAACGCTCTCCCCTCTCCCCTTGCGGGAGAGGGTCAGGGTGAGGGGGCGTTTTGAATTTTGAATATTTGGATTTATTTAAGATTTGGCGCTTGGATATTCGTACTTGTTTTTGAAAGGAGGGGAAGGGGCAAGATCGGAAGGGTGGGGGGATGAAAAATTGTCTTGCCCCTTGTTATGTATGGTTTAACCCAAAAAATGCAATTGCAATAGACATACCTACGTTATAAAGCCCATCAAGGCTTTTCCTCACTTCTTATCAGAACGACCATTGTTGGTGCGGTTTCTTGGCCCACCTCCGGTTTGGTTGCCTCAGG